>Ga0308011_10000715_pt1 | contig 16823 bp, 15 predicted proteins | sample Neamet177_FD_203144 | JGI IMG/M metagenome (GOLD analysis project Ga0308011, IMG submission 203144) | Marine microbial communities from water near the shore, Antarctic Ocean - #177 | ecosystem: Environmental > Aquatic > Marine > Unclassified | place: Southern Ocean | collected 2014-07-25 | reverse complement strand
TCGATGGAACGATCGCAACATCGTACACCTTCGAACAGGACTATTACTGGATGATGGGTGACAACAGGCATCGATCCGCTGACTCTCGCATGTGGGGATTCGTACCTGAGGACCACGTCATAGGCAGAGCTTCGTTCACATGGTTTAGCAAACAAAACGTCCCACAACATGGTGAATCAAAAATTCGCTGGAATCGTATGTTTAAAACCGTCAAGTAAGAAAGCCGTTGATTGTTCTTCCAGCTTGCCCCTTTCCAAGTTTGGCATGGTGCCAAATCGCCTACAATACTGATGCTCCAAATCAAGATGTTGTTGTAGATATACATGAGCATTTTGTGAAACAAACCATGCGCAACCGCATGCAACTTTCAAATGTCCAAGGCGAGATGATGCTTACGCTTCCTGTTCATCGGCGTACGGCATCCTCAAGAGCGCTTTCTGACATACTTTTCACTGAGGCCGTCAGCCCCACAATTTTAATGCGCCATCTCAGAACTGGATACGGGGCTGCCCCCTACTTTGAACATTTCGAGGATTCTTTCATTCAATTTCTTGAAACATATGCCAAACCGGGCCTCCCCCTACTTGACTTCAACCTGGGGAGTTTAAGGTGGCTGGAAGAGGAACTTGGATTAAAAAGTGTCGCGTCAAGTTCGAATTACATGCGACATTCAGAACTTGAACACCCCTCAAAAGACCTTCGCGAAAAAGACAGCTTCACTAGTAAAAACTGGACATACGAGAGATACCCACAGGTCTTTGAGGATCGAAATGGTTTTATAGGTGGATGCTCGGTTTTGGACGGCGTCTTTCACGGTGGCCCAGAAGTGAAAAATTGGTGGAAGAAAAAGGTCACACGACTATCTTCGCGCCATGAATGACACAGTGTTAATTAGAACATCCTTATTTCAGAAGCACCTCGACCTCGGCGCAAAGATGGTAGAGTACTCACTCTATGAAATGCCCGTTTCATATGCTGGACTTAAAATCGAACATCATGCAGTACGTGAAGACGCTGGGATGTTTGACGTCAGCCACATGGGTGAGTTTACGGTGAAGGGTCCAGATGCAACCGTACTTCTTCAATCAATCACATCAAATGATGTTTCAACGCTATCTGATGGGAAAATCCAGTACAGCTGTATCCCTAACGGAGCAGGTGGCATTGTGGATGATCTTCTTGTATATAGAGAAGGCGAAAATGATTACCTCTTGGTTGTCAATGCGAGCAACAGAGAGAAGGACTGGAAGTTTATCAACGACAAGGCGCAAGGATTAAACGTCACGTTAGAAGACACCACTGATGACTGGACGCTTATCGCCCTTCAAGGCCCAAAGTCGACAGAAAAACTAACGCCACTCATGGATGTTAATCCTGGTGACTTAAAATACTACACCTTCATGAGAGCTGATATTTTGGGCACAGAGTGCATTGTCTCGGCCACAGGATATACGGGCTCCGGAGGATACGAACTCTACATCCCCAACAGCAAAGCTTCTGAAATTTGGGATGCTTTATTGAAAGCCGATGTAACGCCATGTGGATTAGGCGCAAGAGATACTTTAAGAATGGAAATGGGGTTTTGTTTATACGGGAACGATATCGATGAAACGACAAATCCGATAGAAGCAGGTTTGGGTTGGATCACAAAATTCACAAAGGATTTTACCGACAGAAAACGTTTAGAGGACATTAAAGCTGAAGGACCTGCAAGAAAAATGATTGGGCTGAAGGTTTTAGGGAGAGGAATCCCACGACAGGGATATGAAGTGGCGAATGAATCAGGTCAAATTGTAGGCGTCATTACAAGTGGAACGATGAGTCCGAGTTTAGGGTACGGGATAGGAATGGCTTATATTGACAAGGATTTTGCAAAGATCAATCACAAACTCTCAGTGAGAATCCGCAACAAAGATATCGACGCAGAAGTTGTTAGATTTCCGTTCCTACAAAAAGACAAATAGATGCAATCTGAACTTCCCAGAATAGAAGCTTGCTATACCCCACGTGAATTTCACCAATATGAAAAGGGGTTTGAACTGATTGTGGTCATAGACGTCCTGAGGGCTACATCTGCAATTTGTGCTGCGATAGAAAACGGCGTAAAAGGAATCATTCCTGTTGACAGTGTTGACGTAGCAAGAGAATACCTTAAAAAAGGGTATCTCGCAGCCGCAGAAAGGGAGGGCCAAATTGTGGAGGGGTTTCCCATGGGGAATTCTCCCATTTCATTTTTAGACCCAAAACTTAAAGGGGAAACGATCGTCCTCACAACCACCAATGGGACAAAAGCGATTAAGGTTGCTGAAAACAAAGAGACTGTCGTAATCGGATCACTGAACAACCTCCAATCTCTCACAGAATGGCTTATTCGTCAGGAAAGAAATACGTTGGTATTGGCTTCTGGATGGAAAGACAAGTTTAACCTTGAAGACACCATTTGCGCTGGAGCCATTATTGACGGAGTCATGGAAAGCGGAAAGTTCGCCTCAAAAGAAGACAGCTCTGTCGCAGCAAAGTTTATTTATCGATCGGCAAAAGAAAACATCTTTTCATATTTGAAAGCGAGCTCTCACAGAAGACGTCTTCGCAAGCTCAATTTAAATGCGGACGTGAATTTCTGTCTTACACCAAACAACTTAACGGCCATTCCGATCTTAAAAGATGGCATTTTAGTCCCTTTAAAGGAAGTTGAAAACACGGTGGAAACATAGCACGAAAGTTTTAACTGCAGTTGCTGTAGTGACATGTTCAAGTTGGGGGTTCTCACCCCACCGTGAGCTACATGCTGTCGCAATTACCGCACTCCCCTCGCCTGTTTTTGGATTTTTCAAAGCACATCAACACGAATTAATGGTGAGAGCTGTAGATGCGGACAAACGCAAACACGGCGTCAAGGAAGAGGCTGCAAGACACTACATCGACATCGACCATTATTCTGACGGAATATCGCCATGTGGATGGTACGAAGCATGTGAACGCTACAGTGAGGACACATTAAGGTCAAGAGGAATACTACCATGGCGTATTGAAAGGGTATACAATCAGCTTGTTGTTGAAATGTCAAATTGTGGCGTTCAGGACAGCTCCGCAGCGAGCCTTTCTCGCGTCCTTAGACTCTCGGCCGACTTGGGACATTATATTGGGGATGCGCATGTACCTCTTCATACGACCTCAAATTATAACGGTCAATTTACAGGTCAAATAGGCATACATGCGCTTTGGGAAACACACGTCTATGAAACATCTAGACCTTACTGGACTGGCCAAAGAATAGAGGCCGTTTATATCTCGGACATCAGAGAATGGGTTTGGTCTAGGATCATGTCAAGCAATGCAAACGTCGAAGAGGTACTCCATATGGAAAAGGCCGTTAGAGAAAGAGTCGGGGCTCCAGACGTATGGGGTTATCGGACAAGAGGCCGAACGCTAAGCCTCATCCCCACTCCAGGATTCTGTGAAGAATACAATGACTCATTAGGGGGAATGGTCGAGGAGAGATTTTATATGGCTGCAGAGGGGATCGCGTCTGTTTGGTATTCCGCGTGGGTAGATGCAGGAGCACCCGATTTGGAGAACGATTTAATCAAACCCAAGAAAAGAAACCTCATGAATGAATTAGTCCATTTTCTACGAGCGCGCTTTCCAAACCAGAAGGAGCACGCTGTGGAAGACCCGAATTTGCATTGACAAAAGCAAGCACAACATTCGCCTTGACTAACAAATTCTGTTCGTGATACACATGAAAACAGAATTCTAATTTGGCCGTGGGAGGTCTTACGATATGCGTTTCAATTCTTAAAATCTGGTCATATCTGGCCGGGATCTTATACTGAACCCTGAGATCAATGACTGGAAGTAAAATGCCTTTTGACTCCATTTCAGAATATACCCAACCTATTTCTCTTAATGTATCGACTCTTGCAGCCTCTAACATTGGAACATAAGCACCATGATACACCATGTCCATTCTGTCAGTATCAGAATATCTGACTCTGTGATTGATACAGAAACGACGATTATCGCCCGTTTTTTTCCAACAAGAAGTAAGATTGTGATCCATAAAACAAAAATAATGGCCTTGTCAACAGAAAAATGATTCATAAAAAAAAATAATTCACATCGCAAATTGCACAAAAAACGTCCGTATTCATATTTTTAATCGAATCGTCAGTTCAGTGATAATAATTTGCTCATAAATGTTAAAATGCTGTTTTTCAAATATTGAACTACGAATTTATAAACCTTTAGAAAATTATAAATTATATGAATCATATAATCTATATAAAACCACTTCACATAAAACGATTCTCAGATACAAACTTTTTACAAAAACAATAGGTGGTGGGTTTTTTTTTACAATTGTTTTGTCAAACATTGCACTCTCTAATCACACGAAGTAAAAAAGGAATTTCATGGAACAAGACCACAACAAAGTTTGGGCAAACTGCCTTACTGTTATCAGTGACAATATCAGTACTCAAGCTTTCAAAACGTGGTTCGCTCCTATAAAACCGGTGAAGCTAGCAGAAAGTGTACTTACGATTCAAGTGCCGTCCCAATTCTTTTACGAATGGCTTGAAGAGCACTATGTGTCTCTACTACGCAAGACTGTTCGAAAAGAATTAGGCCCGGACGCTCGTTTGGAATACAGCATTATTATGGAACACTCACTTGAGGGAAATCAAGCGAGTCCATACACAGTTAAGGTACCTACATCTCATCGTGCAGCTACGCGCAATCATGCCGTAAACATGCCCGTTGTTGGTGAGCCTGCGCCTATCAAGAATCCTTTTGTGATTCCTGGTTTAAGGAAACTGAAGATTGATTCCAATTTAAATCCGAACTATGCTTTCGACAACTTTGTCGAGGGGGAGTGTAACCGACTTGCGAGATCCGCAGGATTTGCTGTCGCAAATAAACCTGGCGGAACAGCTTTCAATCCACTACTCATATATGGTGGCGTAGGGCTTGGTAAAACACACCTAGCGCATGCGATAGGTATTGAAATTAAAAACCAAACTCCAGACAAGACTGTTCTCTACGTAACCTCTGAGCGATTTACACATCAGTTTATCGATTCGGTAAGAAACAATACAGTCAATGACTTCAGTCACTTCTATCAAATGATAGACGTTCTGATTATTGACGACGTGCAATTCTTCAGCGGCAAGGAAAAGACGCAGGATGTATTCTTCCACATATTCAACCACCTGCATCAGACCGGCAAGCAATTGGTCCTCACAGCTGACAAGCCACCTGTAGAAATGCAAGGAATGGAGCAAAGACTGTTAAGCAGGTTCAAGTGGGGACTTAGTGCCGACTTACAGACGCCTGCTCTAGAAACGCGTATGGCAATTCTAGAAAAGAAGATGTACAGCGATGGCATAGACATGCCTAGAGAAGTTGTTGAATATCTCGCATACAGTATCACGACTAACGTCAGAGAGCTCGAAGGCGCACTGATATCATTGATTGCCCAGAGCAGCCTGAATAAGAAAGCTATTACACTTGATCTTGCACGTCAAATGATTGACAAGTTTGTCAAGAACACAGCACGTGAGGTAAGCATTGATTATATTCAGAAAGTGGTGTGTGACTACTTCGATCTTCCGATTGAACTTCTCAAGTCGAAGACACGTAAGCGAGAGATTGTTCAAGCGAGACAAATCGCGATGTACTTCTCTAAGAAGATGACCAAATCATCATTAGCAAACATTGGGCTTCACTGCGGAGGCAAAGATCATGCTACCGTGCTCCATGCTTGTAGAACTGTAAATAACCTTAGTGAGACAGACAAGCACTTTAGAAAATATCTAGACGACCTTGACAAGAAACTATCGATACACTAATATCAACGGGACCTGATTGGGTCCCGTTTTTTTATGCCCACAACTTCATATAAAATATTGGCTGTCTGTCTTGGCAATATTTGTCGATCCCCAATCGCCCATGGCCTTATTGCACACCATGCGCGTAGGTTAAGTCTAAATATAGAAGTCGATTCCGCGGGGACCATTGACCATCACAGCGGAAACCCTCCAGACAGCAGGTCAATAGCTCTAATGAATCAAAACAACATCGAGATTTCGGATCAGAGGTCCAGGATTTTTTGCCGAGAAGATTTTGAGAGATTCGATTTAATCCTGGCGATGGACAAACAGAATCTTCTGGACCTGCGATCTCTAGCCCGAAATGATGAAGAAAGAAACAAAGTCAAACTCGTACTCGGTGACGCAGATGTCCCAGACCCATACTATGGTGGCAACGAGGGGTTTGAGAATGTGTTTGATTTGCTCAACCAATCAATTCCAAACTGGCTAGAATTGTCGGAGACGCAACACTAACAATGCGTCTGGCGGGATTTTTACTGGCAATCTTTTGTTTCCTTACCCATTAATGAGGGCACGATACAGAAAGATGAGATGAAAAAAGTTTGGGCGTGTTACTTGTCTGCATAATCTAAATCAGAAGCATATTCGGGGAGTAGATCTACAATTTTCTGCTGAACGTCTTCTAAAGAATCAAACGAAGCGCCACCAGCTGCATTGTGATGCCCTCCACCGCCAAAGTGACTTGCAGAGAATTCACTTACACTGAAAGATCCTACAGAACGAAAGCTCATCTTCACCCTGTCGGATGATTCGTGAATAAAAGCTGCAAAGTTCACCCCTACGATACTTAGCGCCGTATTTACCAAACCTTCTGTGTCACCTTTTCTATAAGAAAAGCGCTTTAATTCTTCTGCAGAAAGTGAAATGATCGCGGCGTGGAATTCTGGATAAACAACAAGCTTGGAACTTATGGCATAGCCTACGAGCTTAAGCTGCTCCACACGATTGTTATCGTAAACCCTCGTTTGAATTGCAGAGTGGTCCATGCCTGTCTCGCAAAGCGCCGCCGCTATTCGAAGTGTTTTGGGAGAAGATGATGGAAAACGAAACGACCCTGTATCAGTCACAATTCCGCAATAAATACAAGAAGCTGTATTCACAGAGATGTCTTTTGCCTGTCCCCACCTCTCAATGAGCCTGAACACCAACTCGCACGTTGAACTGGATTTGTCATCCGAAAACATAAGGTCCACAAAATCAGATGGATTTTGATGGTGATCAATCATGACCGTGTAAGCCTCTGTAGACTCAAGAGCGGGTTGCAAACCTCCTACCCTCGAAGAATCGTTGTAGTCTTGAATGAAAAGAACATCAGATTTCCGAACCAACTCCTCAGCCCTATTTGGCTCCTCTGAATGCAAAACAATTTCTGATTTGCCATGCATCCAGTTCAGAAATTCTGGAAAAGCATCTGGAAGAACAACTGTAGACTTGATCCCAAGATCTTTGAAATGGTTCCACAAAGCCAAAGTAGAACCTACCGCATCTCCATCGGGGCCCCTGTGCGCTGTAAGAACGATCCTCTTAGCGCTTCTCAATCTATCTAGCAATTCGCCAGCTCTGTTGTCGTCAAAAATATCCATTGCCTGCATGCCCTAAATATATACCTTTAAGGCATGATTCGAATCCTTATAATGCTACTGTTTATTGCGAGTTCTTCTCATGATATCCACTTTTCTAAATCGACCGTAGATTATAATGAGAATGCCAAAACGCTTCAGGTTGTCATCAATGTTTTCACTGACGACTTAGAACTTGCGATTGAAAGGTCTCATGACACACTGGATTTGGAAATCGGCGCAGAGACCCAACACGAAGCCACTGACTCATTAGTCGCTGACTATTGCATACATCGAATTCTTTTCAACAGGAACAACAAAGAGGTTGGTTTCGACTTCATTGGTTTCGAATACGACTATGACATATGTTATCTATATCTAGAATCAGACACACTTTCAATTGCGCAATTTGACGAAATACTTCTGGGCGTAAATCTGTTTTTTGACGTCTATGACGACCAAGAAAATGTCGTCGATCTCAGGACACCCTTTTCTGAAGATAATTTTATTTTAAACAGAGACTCCCCTGTTGCGACAATGAAAATAAACGACAAATGACAAAAGCTGAGAAGGCCGAGTTCATTATGTTTGAATTGGAGCGCCTCTACCCCACTACGCCCATTCCCTTAGATCATTTTGATGCCTATACGCTACTGATTGCCGTTTTGCTATCCGCTCAGTGTACAGACAAAAGGGTGAACACAGTCACCCCTGAACTCTTTGACCTTGCATCTTCTCCGGAAGAAATGGTCAAACAAGACGTGGAATCTATTCGGAAAATAATCAGGCCTTGTGGACTCTCCCCCAGAAAATCAGCGGCAATTCATCGGCTTTCTGAAATCATTATAGAGAAGCACAAAGGCGTGGTCCCCAATACTTTTGAGCATCTAGAAGAACTGCCGGGAGTCGGACACAAAACGGCATCCGTAGTCATGGCTCAAGCTTTCGGCGTCCCTACATTCCCAGTTGACACACACATACACAGACTGATGTACAGATGGGGATTAACGACCGGGAAAAATGTTGAAACGACAGAGAGAGATGCAAAACGTATTTTCCCGATTGAGAGATGGAACAAACTTCATCTTCAAATCATCTTCTACGGACGAGCGTATTGTCCCGCCAGAGGATGGGATATTGACAAAGATCTTATTACTCTGAAAGCAGGTAGGTCTTCAGTGCTTCATAAGTTGGGGAAATAACAATGCTGTGCTTTTGTTTAGAAAGACATTCTTTCAAATGCGAAGGCACTTCAGGGGTAATGTGAGTTGCACCCTCCACGAGTTCCCCAAACTTGGCTGGATGTGCTGTTGACAAAACAACCCCTGGAGCAGCGTTGCCAAATTTTGATTGGTAAGACTTCAAACCGGCATATCCTACGGCAGTGTGTGGACAAACAAGGTAATTTGATTTGTCTGAAAGCGCTGCCATTACTTCCGAAGTTCCTGCATCGTCAAGACTATAGCCAAACAACTCATCCCGCATTTTTGCCAAATCGTTGTTGTAAAGCGCTTCTACGCGAGGTCTGTTTGATGGATCACCGACATCCATCGCGTTAGACATTGTAGACACAGACTTTCGAGGCTCAAAATCCGAGTCACAATCAGGAGACAAATACTTCTCCATACCGTCATTTGCATTTGTCGCTGCCACAAAACCTGCGACTGGCATCCCCATTTTTGCAGCGAGAAGTCCCGCCGCGATATTTCCAAAATTCCCTGATGGGACTGAGAATACCGCAGGCTTTCCCAGTTGATATGTCGCCCAGGCATAGTAAATACTCTGTGGCATCCATCGCGCGATGTTGATCGAGTTCGCTGATGTAAGAGCTCTCTTGGACTGAAGCGACGAATCAAGGAAGGCTGTCTTCACCATCTCTTGACATTGGTCAAAACTCCCCTCTACTTCTAGCGCAACAATATTTGAGCCAGCGGTAGTGAGTTGTTGTTCTTGGATTTTCGAAATACGTCCACTTGGATATAAAATGACCACATCAATATTGGGGACATTAAGGAAACCATTTGCGACAGCACTTCCTGTGTCTCCACTCGTAGCGACAAGTATCGTCAGTCTGCGATTTGTAATGCGACTTAGCACCCGCGACAGAAATCTAGCCCCCACATCCTTAAATGCTGAGGTAGGACCGTGAAAAAGCTCAAGAGAGAAAATACCACGCTCTATCTCGTGAAGTGGGATTGGGAAATTAAGGACATCTCTCAGAATTTCCCGTAGCTCCTTTTTCGTGAGGCACCCTTCCGTAAATGGCGCGAGCATCTCCGCTCCGAAATCCCAGGGGTTTTTATCTTCATATGAAAACCAAAACGCTTCTGGCAATTCAGGAATATGATCAGGAAAGTACAACCCTCTATCCGGAGCTAGCCCCTCTACGACTGCTTCAGCAAAAGACCGTTTGATGTTCGAATCGGATAAACTACTAAACTGCATGAGCGCCTAAATTTGAAACGGTGGCAACGTGAATGTGACAATCCACAGACTCTGATGTCATGACTCCTTCCAATGCCTTTGCAATTACATCTGCATTCTCCTTCGAATTGGCAACCCAAAAACTTGAGGGTCCACTTCCGGAGATTCCTCCAGCGAGAGCACCAGCGTTCATCGCTGCAAGTTCGCATTTGTCAAAAGCGGGCAACAGAGGCTTTCTGTAAGGGCCCACGAGCAAATCCTTTAATGAATGAGAGAAACCCTCTAAATCGTTCGTATAACATGCCTGAACGAATCGTCCCATCCACGCTGAAGAGTCAATTGCATCTTGCAACAATACTTGTGAGGGCAAGACTGCTCTCGACTCAGCTGTTCTTATGACTACTTGAGGGTGAAGGACGACCAAATGTAGCCCATCAGGTACAGGCAATTTGCGAGATACGCCATCGGGATCTATCAAGCGCAATCCGCCGAAAAGAGCGGGCGCAATGTTGTCAGCATGCCTTGAGCCACTGGCGATCTGCTCACCATCCAACGCGGATTCAAGCCTTTCTGTTTCAGACAAATCCTTATCAATCAATTTTGCCAACTCGCAGACACCTACCACAGCTGCAACAGCACTTGCTGCACTCGAGCCAATACCACTTCCGGGCATAATAGATTTGTATATCTCAATTTCTACTCCGAAGGGGTCTCCCAATTTATGAAGTGCTGAAATTGCAGCCTTACCGGCAACGTTTAATTCCGCCTCAAGAGGCAGGTTGCTGTCCGGTTCTAAAATAAGACGCACACCCTTTCCTTCAAATGTCCGAAGCACCATTCTTTCCGAAGGTGAGCTTAACGCAAGACCTAAGGCGTCAAATCCCACATTGAGATTTGCAACAGTCGCTGGGGCTATGATTTCTACTTGATTCACTTTATCTACTTTCTGAAAACCTCATAATATCCGCAAACACACCCATCGCAGTCACATCCGCACCAGCACCAGCACCTTGAACAACGAGTGGGCGACCTAAGTACCTGTCTGTCGTTAACATCACGACATTGTCAGAACCTTCAAGGGAACAAAAAGCATGAGAGGCATCCAATGGCTCCAATCCCACCTTCGCTTTTCCATTTTCAAACGTGGCAAAATATCTTAGTTTTTTTCCCTGCGCTTCAGCATCTTGCAATTTCTTCTGCATGGTCTTTTCAATAGAGGGCAGCGCTTCTAGAAATTGAGAGACACTCCCCTTCATGAGTTCTGCCGGAAGAAAAGGGATGTTTTCAACATCTGACATTTCGAGTTGAAACCCAGCTTCTCTGGCAAGGATTAAAATCTTTCTCTGGACATCGACCCCACTTAGATCAATTCGAGGGTCAGGTTCTGTAAAGCCAGCTGCCATTGCCCCCTTCACAGAATCTTCAAAAGTCATTTCAGAGCTAAAGGCACTAAAAAGAAAGTTCAGTGTCCCACTCAGTACCGCTTCAATTTTGTGGACTTTGTCTCCACTTAAGACCAAATGATGAATCGTATCTATGACTGGCAATCCAGCCCCAACATTCGTTTCAAATCGATAGTCCGTTGAATGCCTGCTCGCCAATTCCCGAAGGCCACTGTACCTGGCATAACTGTCAGCAGCGGCAATTTTATTGCTCGCAATGACACCGACACTGTTTCTGAGAACGGATTCATAAAGCGCGGCTACATCTGCAGATGCTGTATTGTCTATAAATGCAGCGTTTTCGAGATTCATGTCTTTAATTCTCTCAACAAATCCCTCCAGCGTACTTTCTGTATCAGCATTTGCTAAAGTCCCCCTCCAATCGCTCAAGTCAATTCCCTTTGAATCGAAAATCATTTTCTTAGAATTCGCAAGACCAGATATTTGCAGGTCAATGTTTCGCTCGGCTAACAGTTGATCATGTTGATCCCTCACAAAATCGACAAGGGTGCCTCCGACATTTCCAACACCCATACAAAACAGATGTATTCTTCGAACATCTGACTCGAAGAATGTCCCGTGTAAAGCTCTTAACGCTTTGGGCACATCTGAATCCGCCACAACAACAGAGATATTCCGTTCAGTAGACCCTTGTGCAATTGCCTTAATGTTAATGCCATTGCGACCTAGTGAATGAAAAGCTTTTCCACAAATCCCCGTATAACCGTCCATGCCATCTCCGACCAATGCCAGGATGCTCAATCCTTCTTCTGTACGGAAGGGTTCAATCCTTCCCAACTCTAAATCGGATCCGAATTCCTCATTTAAGGCTTTGAGAGCCACATCTAATTCATTTTCTTGAATTGCAACCGTAATACTATGCTCGGATGATCCCTGCGTAATTAAGACCACATTGACACCCGAGAAAGAAAGCGCAATAAATAATCTGCGAGAAAAACCCGGCACACCCACCATGCCTCCTCCTACTAGCGTTAACAAAGACATCCCCCCTATAGAAGATATTCCTCTAACGGGTCCGGACAACGTAGGACTCGCACAAATTCTAGTGCCATTGCCATCTGCGTCAAAAGTGCTCCGTACAATAAGTGGAATACCAGCCGCCATAAGCGGTGCAATTGTAGGAGGGTAGATAATCTTTGCGCCGAAGTGACATAGCTCCATTGCCTCTGCATAACTCATCTCATCGATAATTCGAGCAGTAGGCACTTGTCTCGGATCGGCGGTCAACATGCCGATCACATCCGTAGATTTTTCAAGATGGTCCGCATCGACAGCAATGGCCATAAGCGCAGCTGTGTAATCTGAACCTCCACGACCAAGCGTTGTGGTCGTTCCATCTGGGGCCATGCCGATGAACCCTTCCATCGCAAGAATTTCCCAACCAGACTCAGATTCATCTGCAAGTCCAGCGACGATCGCTTTCTTTGTTGTCTCAGGTAATACTTGGGCTGCACCGTGAGTCGCGTCCGTTTTAATCCAGGACCTTGCATCAACTCTACGTACAGACAATCCACACCTTCGAAGATGTGACACGATAAGTGGAATAGAAAGTCGTTCTCCGAAAGCGATTAATTCATCTCTTGACCTGTCACTTAATTCTCGCAACAAATAAATGCCATAACACAATTCCTCAAGCTCATCCAACAGCCCCTTCATTTCACCCTCTACTTCAGAGACATCTTCTGCGGAAGCAAGTTCAATTAAAGTCTTTAGGTGATGGTCTCTTAACCTCTGGTATACAGACTTATACTCAACGTCCCCGTCACAAGCCAACTTGCCTAACAAAATCAATTCATTTGTCATGCCACCCATTGCGGAGAGCACAAGGATTTTTTTGTTTTCGCGGCGAGAGAGAAGTATTTCGCCTACTCTATGAATCGTTGACGCATTCAACAATGAACTGCCACCGAATTTGATTACTTCCATGAAAGTACGTTTAAGAATTAATCGTCTTTTTCAAATTTTGAGATCACCTCCATGCTCACGCCTGTGTTGGAGAAACCTCCATCATGAAACAGATTCTGCATGGTGACAAAACGGGTTAAATCACTGAACATCGACACACAGTAATCAGCGCATGACAGCGCGTCAGCATTGCCGAGAGGCGACATCGATTCAGAGTAAGCTATAAATTCATCAAACCCTTTCACTCCAGATCCCGCCGTAGTAATCGTGGGGGATTGAGAGATCGTGTTTATCCTCACCTTCTTATCCACACCATAATGATAGCCAAAGCTCCTCGTGATACTTTCAAGCAACGATTTGGCATCAGCCATGTCACCGTAATCAGGGAAGATTCTTTGGGCTGCTATATAAGTTAGCGCCACAACGGAACCCCACTCATTTAGGGCATCGAGCTTCTTCGCCGTCGCAAGCGTCTTGTGCAATGAAATTGCGCTGACATCAAGTGTGGTCTGTAGAAACTTGTAATTTAAATCTGTATAATGACGTCCCTTCCTGACATTTGGACTCATACCTATGCTGTGTAAAACGAAATCTATTTTGCCACCGAAATGCGCCATAGCCCCCTCGAATAATTTCTGTAGATCTTCCTCGCTGGTCGCATCAGCTGGGATTACGGGGCAGTTGTTACATTTCGCTGCAAGCTCATTGATTGTACCCATCCGCATCGCTATCGGTGCATTTGTCAATACAATTTCTGCGCCTTGCGCTACGGCTTGTTCCGCTACTTTCCAAGCAATAGACATGTCATTTAACGCACCGAATATGATGCCCTTTTTTCCCTTCAATAAGTCTTGTGCCATGTGATTGTTTCTTTGTTTTCAACAACGAAAGTTAGCGCTTCATGAAGGACAACCAAACGGACTTCCTCCTATCTATTCACACTCTTTCGTGTGATTCATTCGGAAATATTTTACCTGGATTCAAGATGCCTTTCGGATCAAATACATCCTTTATACCCCTCTGTATAAGTAAGTTAGGTGGAGATAACGCAATGTCCATATACTCTTTTTGGACCAAGCCTATACCGTGTTCTCCGCTCAAAGTCCCTCCCAAAGCGACAACTTCTGTAAATAGTTTCCGGATTGCAACAGGCAAAACATCAGACCACATCTCTTCACTCAAATCATCCTTCAAGATGTTGATGTGAAGATTTCCATCTCCTGCATGGCCATAACAAATGGATCGAAATCCGTATTCATCCCCCAAGCTTTTTACGGCATCCATCAATTGAGGAAGTCTCGCACGCGGAACAACTGTGTCTTCTTCTTTATAAATACTTGACGCCTTGACGGCTTCCCCTACCCGACGTCTCAAATACCAAAGCTTCTCCTTCTCATCAGATGACTGTGCAAAGAGAACTTCTCCTGCGCTTTGCAGCTCCAACACAGAAAGGATTCTTTCACATTGAGGCATGATTTCCGCTTCGTTCGCACCATCGACCTCTATTAAAAGATATGCCTCATCAGCTGGATCAAGATGGAGATCTTTGTTTCCTGTAAATTCTTGCGCCAGAACCATGGCGTCTCTTTCCATAAACTCAAGTGCGCTAGGTGTTGCTCCTGACAGAAATATCTCAGAGATTGTTCGACATGCATCCGAGACGTTTTTAAAAGGCACGAACATTAATGCAGAAAACTTCGGCAAGGGCAACAACTTAAGGGTCGCTCGCGTAATCACACCAAGTGTCCCTTCACTCCCAACCATAAGCGCCGTTAAATTATATCCTGTGCTGTTCTTCAATGTATTTGCGCCAGTTTCGATCACCTGACCATCCGACAACACAACCTGCAAATTCAGCACCCAATCTTTTGTAACACCATATTTAACTGCCCTTGGCCCCCCGCTGTTCTCTGCCAAATTACCTCCGATGGTGCATGTCCCCCTCGAGGCTGGATCAACGGCATAGAAGAGCCCTTTCTCCTCAACTGCGTTTTGAAGAACTTCGGTGATCACGCCTGGCTCAACGATAACTTGATTGTTCTTTACATCAATGTTCAAGATTTTATTCATCCGCCTTAGGGACAAAACAAGCCCACCATTTACAGCAAGTGCACCACCGCTCAACCCTGTCCTTGCGCCACCTGGAGTGACGGGGATGTCATTCTCGAATGCAGCCCTTATCAGCAAAGAAACCTCTTCCACTGACTCTGGCTCAGCCACAACCCAGGGCCTGAAACACAAATCCTCTGTTTCATCTTTCGAAAAAAAATCCATCACCTCTCCTTCAAAATGGAGTCGCTGAGCTGGCAATAATTTCTCAAAAATCTTTTTGCAATTTTCAGTATAGTTCTCTGGCATTGTCATCAATCATTCTCGATTTACTATCTTGGACGTTGTCAAAAATAACCCGTATCCAAGATGAGTCGTAACATTTCTAAATTAAAAACAAACTACGTATTGTTTGGGCTCATATTCGCCTCTGCTTTATCTAGCATTTCAGCACAAACATTCTCAAACGAAAAAATTTGGGGCGGAGAGTTTCGTTCTGAAGGCGTTTGGGGAATTCGATCTATGGCAAATGGATCTCACTACACTGTAAGTGACTATGACCAAGACAAAGGATCAACCATTGAGAAGTATTCTTACAACTCTGGAAAAAAAGTAACGACGATTGTAACAGCGCTCGATGCCTTTGAAGATGCGCGCGAATCCTTCAGCAGCTACACGTTCAGCGCGGACGAAAGGTACATCCTGATGACGACAAATACGGAGTCTCTTTACCGTCATTCCTACTATGCGGACTTCTACATTTACGACACCGAATCAAAAGAACTTGCCACCCCACTTACAGACTTTTCTAAGGGCAAACAAAGACTTGCGACCTTCTCTCCCTCTGCCGACAAGGTCGCCTTTGTGAGAAACAACAATGTGTTTATTGCAAATCTCAAGGATGGCACTGAAGTGCAAGTCACCGACGACGGTCTGGCAAACAGCATTATCAACGGCGCCACAGATTGGGTTTACGAAGAAGAATTCGGAGATGACAACGGCATGAAATGGTCGCCAGACGGCACGAAATTGGCGTACTTTAGGTTTAACGAAACAGCCGTACGACAAATGCATATGCCTGTGTATGGTGGGTTATACCCCGAGCCTTACATCTTCAAATATCCAAAAGCCGGCGAAGAAAACAGCGAGGTTCAAGTATACATCCACGATGTTCAAACTGGAATTAACCATGGCGTGGCTGTTCCGAAAAGTGCGCATTACATCCCGCGGTTCTTTTGGACAAATGATGCCGAAACATTGTGTATCCTCACGATGAACAGGCACCAAAACGATTTGCGATTCTTACTCACAGAAGGTGAGTTCCCAAACAACCGAATCGGCACAAAAGAGATTTTTAAAGAAACAGCCTACACCTACATCGACATACACGACAATCTCATTTTCTTAAATGATGGACACAGCTTCCTTTGGACGAGTGAACGAGATGGCTTTAATCACATTTACAAGTTCGATTATGATGGAACACATACTCAGCTTACTGAGGGCGAGTGGGATGTTGTCGATTTTTT
>Ga0308011_10000714_pt1 | contig 16834 bp, 8 predicted proteins | sample Neamet177_FD_203144 | JGI IMG/M metagenome (GOLD analysis project Ga0308011, IMG submission 203144) | Marine microbial communities from water near the shore, Antarctic Ocean - #177 | ecosystem: Environmental > Aquatic > Marine > Unclassified | place: Southern Ocean | collected 2014-07-25 | reverse complement strand
TACACCATGCTGGTCATCCGGAACTTAAGGTGGAATTCGTTGGTCACATCATTTTGTCTAGGCGCAAATTCAAATACTTGATCTCTTGCGATAATGATCAGCAGACCTGCTGTATACTGATGTGGTCACACCCTTCGGCATACTGTCATGCTACTCCACAATGTTCTCCGACTCATGTCATTTCTAGTATATCTTCGTCATATACAGATGTGGTCACACCCTTCTGTATACTACGCCAGAATGTTTGCCAGAGCAGTTCATTTTCTAGCGTCGGGTCCATGTAGCTGTGGCTACATCCTGCTGGTCACCCGGAATACTGTGGGACAGCGAGCCTGTGTGTGTGTGGGAAAAACAAAGAAATTGCTTGTATTGTGGACGATGTATATATTGATGTATATATTGATGTATATATGTATGTATTGATGTAGTCGATGTATGTATTGATGTATATATATGTATGTATTGATGCAGTTATATAGATGAAGGTAGAAAAGATGTGGGGATGGACCGATTCTCTGAGCATGGTCACCGAATCCATGGGCATGGACCGATTCTCTGAGCATGGTCACAATTTCGGATGTCCCGACGGCCACGTACTTCTCTTCTAGGGACCACGCCTCTGCCACCCAAGGGTACTTGCAGTCGGCCATGATCATGTAGACTAAAATGTTCTTGCCAGTGTATTGGGAAATACCAGTGACCAGTCTCATCGCCTCCGTATAAGAGTTCCCTGATCATTAGTAGACAAGGCAGCAACCAAAAATAGAGAAGTTTGCCGGCATTGCCGCAATGGTGTGCACACAAGTACTGGCTCGCAGAGTGAGTCCGCAGCAGATGTTTATACTAGATACAGATATATATACATATACACATACACATACACATACAGAACTGTGTCCGGCTCAAGTATAATCCCCGTAGCCTGATGTTGGTCACGCAGGTGTTATGCGCCACAGGTGCTCACTTCTACTCGCACTTCTATATGTCTCTGTAGGTGCACACCATAGAGAGCATGGCCACACCACACAATTACTTCTCGGAGTTCGTGCCGCCCTCGGACACGCACATACTGCTGATGTGAACGTGTATCATCCCACACATGCCATCAGCAGAGATTCACATCACGCTGAGCATGGATCGCTCCAAATCTGCTTTGGTGGACAAATGGCGATTGCATCCTGCCGGTTTAGCATGAATCGCGCGACACAAGACTTTCGGAGCACGAGCGGGCGATATCACCCACCTTGGTATCGACATCATACATTCGACCACTATGATCATCTACAGGTCGACTGGGGCAAAACTTTCATGAGGCCGACGCCTCCAGACCCCAAAAAATACAAACGCTTTGACCGTCGAGTGAAGTCCATGTTGACACGCAGGTGGAGGCAGCACTGCAACAACATACAAGCAGTATGTGAGCTCAATGCGCTGGCTGAGAAATTCCAGCTGCGAAGCCTTGAATTGCAAAGGACCTTAGAGGAAGCAAACGACGCCTTTGAGAAATGCGTCGCGCTAGATGCTACCCTCAACCAGATCTGGAATCAAACAGTCAATGTGGACGACGATGACGTGTGCCTGATGCTGAACGAAGCAATTCTTCGTCACAAGAAGTATTGGCAGGCGTGCCGACATCTGAAAATGGCGGAGGCTCGTATGCACTCCGTTAAGAAACGGTGGTGGAAACGCTTCAGGCGCATCGGCGAAGCGCAGAACCCTGGGCCTTCTTCGAGCTCGAGCAGCGGCGTTCCACAACCTACTGCTGTTACCAACAATGTGCACCCGCAGCTGTCTACAACACTAGTCCATATGAAAATAGATTTTCCGAGGATGTGGGCACAGCTTCGACTGGAACAAGGCAACACAAAGAGCAAGCGGAAACTGGAGGAGGAATACAGAAAGCTCCAACCCAATGACCAACAGGAATGGGAACATCAAGTCCGAAGATTTATCAACAACAACAGCGACAGCGATGGACATCCGGTCGCTTCGCAGAACTCAGCTCCTGCGAGAGTCCAGCAGCGACTGCGGCTGCGAGAATCCAGCAGCGGCTGCGAGACGGAGAGAAGACCCAATTCCAGTCAGCATCACGAGCCTAATATGCACGCCGATGCCAGTGCACCATCACTATCCGTGTTGGAAGGAGATTTCAGTACTAACCAGCATACTGGAACTGCTGATGTGTCAGACGATACATCGTCGATCGAGGACAGAATAATAGCAGAGCTGCTTGAATTTCGCCAGACGAATGGCAGATGGCCTCGAGAAATCAAGAATACTAAAAATGATGAAGATTTAGTAAGAGAGCGCAAACTGATGATGAACATACGAAACCATAAACTCATGGAGCGCGGAGAGCGAGAGATAAGGGCCAGATCTATACCCTATGTCCATACGCGCCTGCGTATGAAGACTCCGGCGTCAAGCCCTGCGGCACAACCGAGATCAATACGCATGGCTGGCCGTTGCGGTTCACACCCTGCGGCAGAGCTTAATAGCGAGATGAAATCACTGGACGCCTGCGGTCAGAGCCGCGGCCGCAAAAGGAACGCCCTCGATGCCGGTCTCCTAGGGCACCATGCCAAGGAGCGCGAAGAAGTCGACAGTGCGAATGCAGAGGATGAGAGTATCGCGATCAAGTATTGGTATCTGCCAGTTGTGGACCAATCCATATGGAAATTTGTACAAGCCTATGGACGCCCGCGGGAAACAGCAACGACGGACAGCGAAGAGAGACGACTAGCACTCGTGATTCGACGCCGATGGTCTGAGCTTCACCCAGAGACGAGAGAGCTATTGGAAGCATTGGATGATCCAGCAGGTGTAACTGCGCTGGCACAAGCTGACCTGAAGCGATTACAAACAAAAGCGCCGCAAGAGACACATCACGAACTCGTGAGAGGACTCAAAGCGATTATGGGACTGCCTTCACTAGCGGCTCTTAAGCGATTGAAGCACAATGAGGATGGAACTCTTTCCGAGATCTGGAGACAGGCCGGCATCGTGATACAATTACGACCTTCGGGATCCGACACGCGTGTCAAGATACCTTTATCAGTGTTACACCACAACTACTACCATGCATGCCATCAAGAAGTGGAAACCATCTTCAGCGACGGTCCACACCACGCTGCGCGCAGGACAAGAATATACGCAGACTTCTACGCTGGGTGCCGTTCGCCAGACAGGCGCCAGCTCGAACCGTTTCCGACAAGCCTCGCGACTCAATGCGGCTCGAGACGATTCAAGCCATATCAGTGCATAGAGCAGCTTGCACTAATCGAGCTGGTCGATATGTCTGTGGAGAAGCTACCTTACACACATCACCAGATCCAGAATAAGATACGGATTGCGAGGGACAAAGAGACGTGCGAGTGCCAAGTACTGAGCCAAGTACTGGACAAAGCAGTACAGCGACTCTCCGATTATTGCAACGACTCCGCATGTGGCAATGAACACGCTCGCTTTCTTGGTGTCCAGGGCACCGAAACAGAGCGCCAAGGGAAGCTCAGACTCATGGTACAGACACTGGCCGACGCATTCGAGAAAGAGAACGTGGACGCGACGGCTTTCAAACCTAACCACTTTGCCACCCTTAGCGTTTACTATGCACTCTTTCTGGGAAAGGATGACACCAGACCACGAAATGGTCTCAACCGGTGGTGCTTCGGTCTCCGCGCATACATCCCCGGGGAAGTCATCGAAGCAGTCGACGAGAAAAAAGAACACCTAGCTTCGCAATGCATGCCCCGGCATTATGACGACAGTGGCGTTGCACAACCTTCTGGACTCAGGGAACCCGGCCGAGCCGTCGCAGCAGCACCGGTCACGTGCGAATTATGCCATGTAGGGCTGGCAGGCTTCGACAAGCTCAAACTCCATTGTGCCAAGAAGCATGGCAACTTGGCGGAATATAGGAAGCGGGTTTTTTACAAAGCCCGCAAGGCCGGCCTTACGGAGCTACAGCCGTGGGTGAAGAGAAGCATGGTGCAAAATTTCCAGTTCTTTCGAAAGCACTCGGTGCCATCGTCCTATAATGAGTGGACGCACAAAGCCACGCGAGAAGCGAAGCCCCGACGAGAGGAAGCCTGCGCAGTATGCGCTGTGAAGGATTGGCTTGAGAACCGCTTTCCAGTTCTTCTCTTCACCGAGGCAACAGGCACCACCACATGGTCCAAATTCTTCTTCGCAACAGGTGAAGACGACGGCGGGCATGCAGATCCCGAAGAGGAGTGTTCGTCCTCGAGTGATGGTAAACACCTTGCTCGCGACGTTTTACTCGTAGATGACAATGGCACTTTCTGTGCGGGGCCAAGGGACAAAGTGAATGCGATACTAGCAGTAGAGCGCTACGAGTCCACGTGGCCGCTCATACCGGCTGCAGAATTACACGCATCCAGCGTACAACATCCAGACGACCTCAGCATGCGATGGCTCTTGCACAATCGCCGGGTGCAATGCGGACCCGCCAGTGACGTTGTACAACTCGCTGAACCGCAGGCGCTGCCCAGATCGGCCGGTGTTGGCCTGAAGGACGCCACAGTGTGGATGTGCAAGCTTTGCGTGCAGGGTCTGTGCCAAGAGCAACCGCAGATGCCACCACTCGCGCTTGCCAACGCTTTCTTTGGAGGCAGACATCATCCTCTGTTCAGGGAGGCATCTTTGGCCACTCGAATACTGGCAAGCTCGGCAAGGTTAATTATGAGACAGCTTTTTCTCGGCAGAGGGCCCGACGATGAAGTGCACAAGGGGATGTCTGGCAACCCCATGCTCATCGCTCAACCTTCACCAACTTACGACCAAGTGCTGCCAAATCTGTCGGCACTGAACGATCGAATGGTTGTGATATTCTGCAGGTCTCTCGACGACGTAAGTAAGGCGCCCATGTTGTTCGTTAATCGCGAACAATACAGGGAGATGGTGCGCCACAGACAGAAAGTCTGTCCCACGTTCGCTAAGAGCACGATCGACGAAGCCGCCATCGACGAATTACCAGACAATGCAGTACCAGAAACAGTGCTCCAAGGCGCCCAGGCCATGCCAGAAGCAGCTGGAATCCACACCACAATGCAAGGACCTACGAATCGCATTCCCTTGACCCACCGACACGAACAAGACGACAGCGATTCCGACAGCAGCGCCGACGCAAAGAACGACGGCAGCGTAGATTCACATCATGCTGCCAATCACCCGGAAGACGGCGCCAGCCTACAGTCAGACGGCGACGATGCACATCATGCCGAAACTGTGCGGGACAATCTCGAGTCACCAGAGCAACTCAATGAAAATGAAGCCATCATAGGCATCAATGAAGAGAGCTGTCCCAAGCCACTGAGACTCTTTGCGGCTTGGAGCGCAGGCATGACCAAAATCAACGCCGAGGCAGCCAAGTTTGCACAGGCTGAGACGCAACGGCACAACGGCGAGGAACCTCAGGCTGTCAGACAAGTTGCTGCGGTCAAGCAAATTGCTGCAAAAGAAACAGTGCGGACGAGCATAGCGGTGGACATGATCGATGTCGCTCGGGGTTTGACCAGATCACCACAGAGCCGCGCGGAGATGCAAAGCTTGATGACGGCGCAGACAGAGAACGAACAGCAAATGCCCCTGGAGGCGCTAGCAGTGCCAAGCGGAAAGCCTCTGTCGATGTTCGATCCATCCGCGCTGCCCGCGGCGTACACAGAGTTCTTGTTTGGTGATTGCGTACCCTTCCTGAAACGCGAGACGAAGGTGACCGTGCAACAGATCTTCGCTGCGTTGCCGAGCCGAGAGGAACTGCAGTACGAGCTGGAAGAGGATCTCGAACCTTACCAGGCGAAAGATAAATCGCGCTGGGACACTTCTGAATTCTACGCCGTTGCGGCGTCCCAGTTACGTAATTTGAGAATATTGCAGTCCACCAAAGCATCTATGGACAGACCGGGCTTCGAGAAAGATTTCAAGAGCATTGCCGCCACGACGTCTCGGGATTTCACCGAGGCGGTTCTACACCCTTCGGCACCACGGTCCAATCAAGATCTAATATGCACCGCGGGGAACGAGAAAGTGCGTACGGCTTTAAGACACCTCGGCTTTTCTACTGCCACGGTGCCGCTGACAGATGGCAATAAGATGCGGTTGCATCATCACGGCTGCGGAATGAACCAGATCTTTGGACCACTTACAGTTTTCCACACGCACAATTATGCTGATAACTACAGCCCCGAGATTCTGAAGCTTTTGTGCTCGGAGCTTTCGGTCACGGATTACGTGCAGAACATAGAAATGCCCACGCTGCAGCAGATGCATCAGAAAACCGCTTCGTCTCCACGCTCCACATATAAGCTTTTTATACTATTAGAGGAATTGTCCTACCGACATCTGTACAGGGTGGACCAAGCCTGGCTAGGCAATTTCAGATTGTCATCCGTTAACAGCTTCAATGACAGGGAAGACGACTTTGCTTCAAACGGTTTGCGAGGTCTGGCGGACTTCGTCACTGCACTCTTCAAATGCATCGAAGCCCAAGCGCGGGGATTTGCACATGGCCACGGCAAGATTCACAGCATTCCAGATGGCGTCACTGGCTTGATGCAGTGCTTGGAAGACGTTACAGCAGAGATCACAGCGCTCCAGGCGGACAGCAGCGGTCTACACCCTACTGACGAGCTCGTGGACAGCGTTGTCACAAAGCACACCGAAAAGTACAACCAGAAATTGATCGCGAGTGTGACCACCAGACAGTACGAGTCCTCGACGCTAACGGCCAAACAACTCGGACATGAATTGCCAGATTCGCCTTTCAGCGAGAAACAGCGACGTCAGAGTCGATACGACGGAGGACTCGAAGAAGACGCAGTGACAACGCGGACACTCGTGCCAATACGACCAGCGGAACTCCCGGCACATATCGCACGAGATCGCCGCAGACTACAGTTCGAGCACCAGCAATGCCGCAATGAGTACAAAGAAGTATCCTTGACCGGCTGCCAGTTGTGCATCTCGCCCCATTACTTGCTCCCCCACAGCTTCGGTCAGGAACCACGACTGGGCGAAGAAGGAGAATGTGACGAAAGCGATGTTTTACAACTTGCTGGGTTGCCTTGGGTTTTCGATCAAGCGAGTGGAGAGCTATTGCACTTTATGGCAGACCTCACAGGCAGACAGGCCGTCGCGCAAGACTTCCATCAAGACGCCGTCGTCTTCGAGAAATGCTTTGGAAGGGATGTTCGCTTCCTCCACAACCACAATCACGACCATGATTGTTCAGGTACTTGTGTCAAGAATGTCAAGAAGAAAACTAAACTGGAGTTGACAAAGATGTTGAAACCCAATCGAGCTCCACCGTGCCGTTTCGAGTTCTATCACATCGTTCTCCTTGAACTACTGGACAAAACGACAAAGATACGAAGGAGAGGCAAAGAGATTGTGATGGAACCGTCCATCATCAGCACAACAACTCGAAACCAGTTGGGCTCGGTGGCGCTGGAGCGCCCACAACCTTTCAGGTCGGCTTCCACCGATTGCGGCTTGGTGACCCTTCGATCGAATAACGATTTCAGATACATGCCCAAAGGCTTTCCTGACACAAAGGAACTAGAACAAGCTTTTCGCTGCGACGTTTCACAACTCGCAGCGTGCTTCCGATCGCTGACAGCACAAATCAAAGCGCATAAAGCCGTGCGGCACATGGCCATGACAGTTGTAGCGTTGCATGTAGCAGCCAAGATCATCGATTTCTATATCACCAAATACGCAGCCAAACCAATGGAACAATTGCAGAATCTAGTCACACAGTATGCGCTAGGCTTGCAACGCCTGGAACTCGAGGACGAAACTTATGAACAGGTCAAACAAACGGAGGGAGGACCTGTAGGCGATGGTGCACACCTTGCTACCGCAGGGAAAGATACCAAGGTTCACGCACGACGCGTCCTCTTGCGCTTGCAAACAGCAGCGAACCGTTCCAAATGGATCTCCTCGACGGAATGCGCATTGTACGTGCACACTGAGCAACAGCATTGGACCAGCCACAACGAAGTACCGCTGTTTATAGGTCGCCCACTATACCTCTTATGGGAGTGCAAGCGCATATTGTCCTGCAGCAAAGTCAGTCTTACTAGAGCGGACACCTCCATGCAGTTCTCAGTCGTGACCTACTCATGTAGCGACGGAACCAAGAACCACGACGCTGCACACCCTGCCAACAAGAGCAACTCGCATACCAAGACGGAACATGGCGACAGTCCGCCACTTGCCTCGACAGCCACTGCGTTGACCATACCCACGAGCTTTTGGAACGTCGGCAACACATGTTTCATGAATGCACTCATGCAGTGCTGTAGGCAGATGCTATTGAGAATTCCATCGGATATGCGACCCAAGTGTGATGGATGTCCTTTGGCTCCAGCGCTCAGGCAACAGTCCTTCACGCGAGCGGACATCCTTCAATGGCCGTGTTGGAAGTTCCTGCCGGTGGGTCCTCAGCGTGACGCATGCCAAATACTCGAGATGTGCTTGGACGATAAACATCCAATGCACAAATCTTGTGACAACGGAGATTGCTATGCCACACTTTTCCGAAAGTTGACTTCGTTTGAGATGACGCGCGAGTTATTATGTGATGGCTGCACGTATACCAATCAGGAATGCAACACACAGTGCATTCTTCGCGCAGAACCACGTGGAAATGCTGAAAGCTCCATCCAGACGTCCTTGGCGGTCTCTCACATCGACTTTAAATGCAAGGACTGTGGCAGCAAGCACGCGAAGCAGCAGCATCGCATCGACACAATGCCTCAGTTCTTGGTCGTACACATCAACAAATATGCGGATTGTATCGGCCCCGCGACGCATGCACAAGTTTGCATTGCTGGCACAGCTATGCAACGTGTCGCCGTGCTACACCACTCTGGTCACACACCAGATTCTGGTCACTATAACTGCACCGTTGCTACACCGGAGGGCATGGCATACCGATGCAACGATGCCGACATATCACAACAACCGAAACTCATTGCGCAACCATGGCAGAACAGCTATCTGATCTTCTTGCACAGAGACAGCAGTGGCGATATACATCCTGCTGCTGAAAGCACGGAGGCAGCAGAGAGTGTTCGAAGCGATTCACATCTTACAAATAGTGATGTCGAGGGACCCAGTGAGTGCATGGGACGGATGGATGACGCTGCTGATGACATGCCAAGTGACGGGGACAAATGCAAAGACGACGACGTGGACAGTCAATGCGGCGATTCACATCATGCAGATACTGAATCCACATATGAGTCCGAGGACGAGGACGGGGACGTAAAATGCAGCGATTCACATCATGCAGAGACTGAACCCACAATGCAGGCAACAGAGTGCCGGGTCACCTCAAATCGCCACGACGACTGGTTACACAGAGGCCCCTTTCTTGCAGACATGCCATGGCATATTTACATGATGCGAGTGCAAAGAGAGAGGAAACCTTATATCGCTAATGCGGACTACTCCGAATACTTCTTCTTCGACAGGCACTACGCGCTTTCAGTATTGTATTGCCAACAGATAAGGTATGCCACCACCGCAGCCATTCCACGCCTGGTGGGGGCGGTCTGTCCACCAGAGGAAGAGGACGACGGAGAGCCACATGCCGCTCACAAACTTGTGTTGTTTTCTCGAGCTCGATGTCTTGGTCCTGAGCATTGTGCCGATCCATTGATCTTCCGCTCGCTGCTATTCCCCAGCGACAAGCCCGACGACGACCAGGTTGTACGAGAGAAGCCACGCTTCGGTCCCTGCTGGAAAATGTGTAGATGCGAAATGGATATCAAAGCCAAGCAGGCAGCCGTTATTGAGTATATATTAGATATCAACAGTTATATCTTAGATGATAAATATTAGATATGAGATAGTAGTGATTAGATAGCATATAATGAATATTAGATATTCAGAACTGATTACCTACTATACAAGCTGTACCTATAACTGGTTGCCTACCGTTGTTATAGATACTAGATATTAGATATTGGATAGATAGGCGCTAGATATTAGATACCAGATAGCAGGTAGTGCTTGTTAGATATTAGATATCGGATATTAGATATTAGATGTTAGATACCATCGGTAATAAATAGTAAATCGTATATATAGATATCAGATATCATATATTAAAGAAGATATCAGATATTAGATATTCAGAACTGAGTATCTCTTAGAGTTTAAGATAGTATTAACATATCATTAGATAGTATTAACATCTTAGATGTTAGATATTAGATCTTAGATATTGAGTATATATTAGATATCAACAGTTAGATCTTAGATAATAGATATTAGATATATATATACATATATATATATATGTATATTCAGTTATAGCTTATCCTGTATGCAGTGAATTGTATGCAAGGCAGCAGTGAAAGAGAGACGCGCTGAAAAGATCGCTGTTCTTGCGGATACAACGTCAATGAAAGATTTCAAAGACAACGGCGGCGGTTCACACTCTGCCACTGGACTCGCGATGCGCCTGCGACCACATTTACTCCAAATATGTGCTGCCTTTTTCAACAGACACGTGGAGCAAATGCCACATGGTATCGTCGAACTGGCCGACCGCATCTCTTGTTTTCTGTGTGGGCAATCGCTCTACCACACAGACGAACAACTTCACCTTGCAGAGTTCGTAGCATTAGAAGCGCAACGTATCAATGGAAACATTGACATGGACATTCTGGTGCGCAAAAAGCCATTTCGCGAAGACAAACAAGGCGGCTTCATGAATGACGTGGACTCAGATGACGAAGGCGTCAAGCAAGCCAACGCCATACGTTCAGAATTTCTCGGCGGTGCAGGCGAAGATGACGAAGTGTGGGAGGACTTGGAGGAAGACATGGCAGGGAGGCGCCAAGCGCTCGTGCAGTTGAGCGTAGATGAATGCAAGGCGATGCTCAGAAGGGACAGAGAAATTCAACGAGCCGGAGCGCCTGGCCGTCATAGGGAGGCAGATGTTCAGATGAAAGGCTACGCTGAAACCTTTGGCAGTGTCTTGCAAATGAACATGCCCGAAGTTCCAATGCAGCAACGATCGCACCTTATTGCCTCATTGCCTCTTCACACAGCTTTAGATTTCCAGCGAGCTGTAGCCAAAGAGATGAGAATGCAGCAGCAGAGCAGCGACATTCGTCAAGAGGATAAGAAAGAGATCGACATCGAAAACCTGCTACAACTACAATATCGCAACCAGGTCAAGGAGGACGAGGCATGCATGTCGGTACCATTAGAAGATGCTATGAAGGGTCCACGACATGTGGCTTTGAAATTGATGGCAGAAGCAAAGAACGACTCCGAAAACGGTTTTGAATTCAATGAAGAACAGAGTACTATCATAGCCACTTGCATATATCCACTGGAGCAAGCATGGCGCCAACACATAGCGAAGCAGCGCAGCACATGTGCGACGGTTGACACCTTGCACTACCTACCCAATGATCTGGGCCTGCCCCGTGTTCTCATTATTGGTGGTGGCGGATGTGGCAAAACGACGATGATGCAATTCGTGGTGGTGCCTACCCTGAAAACCTTCTTTCGAAAAGTGGTGCTTACTGCGCCATCAAATCGAGCAGCCCGTGGGTTTGACCCAAGCGCTAAAACATTACACTCGGTATCAGGAATGAGACCACAGGATTCCATGCGTACATCCAGTCTACACATCAAGACCGACCAGATGCGGAAACGCCTCGACGCAAACCAAACGCATGCAGGAGCCTGGATTCACGATGAGGCCCTGCAGACTGGAGCGTCTTTGTGGAACGCGGCGGCACTGAGAACCACATACGCCAGGGAGTCCCATTACAAGCTCGACGCCACTCGCTATGCAAAGCCTAATGAAACCATGGGCAGAATCTCATTCCTAGGTTTGTGCGGTGATCACCTGCAATTACCGCCGGTCCCCAAGAGCTCCGGATTTTTGGCACCAATGGAGAACGCCAGCGACGAGCACAAGGCAGGAGCATCGATGTTCAACAACATTCAGTACGTCTTCGAGATGGAGACCATGATGAGATTCAAAGATCCGGTTCTGGTAGCAATCTTGGAGAAAATGCGCAGGCCGGGTGGTGCCAAGCTTACGCCACAGGAGTGGGAAGCGCTTCTGCATACAGAGCTCGACGTTTCACAACTTGAGCGAAATCCAGAAGCTTTCCTTCGAGACACAAATGGATGGTTTGAAACTTCCTATCTGTGGTCAGTCGTTTCGATGGCTTGCTACACGCGCGCCATGGCCTCGGCACGCCATCACGGACAGACGTTGTTTTTTTGTCAGGCAGTCGATTTCAGCGAGCAGGCCGGCAACCTTAACCCGCAGACTGTTGAGACCTACAAGCAGATGCTGGCTGTGCCTAGCGTCGCTCTGACCAGCAGGCTGCCAGGAATGGTGTTACTCCACATACTCATGCGAGTGCGCATCACAACGCAAGTGCTACCACCATGGGCCGTCCAGGACTCCACCGGGACCATCATGGAGATTGACGCCTCTCCAGTTGACAAGCAGCGCGTTTCAGGCAGTAGCGAGGCACATCCTGCTACTGAGATGCGACTCAGTCAATTACCATCCGGCGTGTATGTCAAGTTGGACAAATGCGATCGCGAGTTCTTGCCACCCCTGGTATGTCCCAAACATCAAGTGTGCGGATTCTCGAAAGACTGTGCAGAATGCCGTGCATTTGAGGGCTGGGTTCTGATCGAGCCCATCACCAGAACATGGACGTTCACAGATCCCAGATCTGGAGGCGTGCTCAAAGTCTCTCGCTCACAATTGCCGCTCATGCCTGCCGAAGCATGCCCACTCTACTCACTCCAGGGAGCCACATGCGATCCAGGGCTCATCGCTCACTTGGTGATGCCCAGACGCGCTGACGAGGACATCAAGTGGCTGATTGTCTATGTTATGCTCTCTCGAGTACGCAGCCTTTCTAACCTCAAATGTGTGGGGCTCTCCGACAAGATCCGCAAGATTATCGAAGGAGGACCACCCGCCATGCTTGCCAAAAATTTCGAAAGAACTTTCCGAACCAAGATCAAAAACACACAAGAGGCAGCTGCAGCGGCCAAAGCCTACCTGGAATGGCCGTAACACATGTAAATGACTTTGGCTCTTTCTTCCTGCCTAGAATGCGGAGTGCCATCTCGGCAATAAGTGGTATCAGGATGTCAGCGCTGGTCACACCCTGCTGTACACTGCACTGCTACATTGGCTGTAGTTTCCAGCTACTGGTTCAGGTCAAGCTCAAGCTCCTCGTCTCTGGCATATACAGACGTGGTCACACCCTTCTGTATACTGCATCGCCACAAGAGATCGCTGTAGTTTCTAGCCTCTGCTTCATGTATCGGTATGGACATAGACAGGGCCTCACACGCACTACTGAGGAAGACACAACATTGAAGCACCCTGCTGTACAACACACTGCTACATCCACTGTGAATGTAGTTTATGGTTCATGTCAAGCTCCTACTGTACATTGCATATACAAACGTGGTCACACCCTACTGTACAATGCATCGCCACATTGTAGTTTCTAGTTCTGGAACAGGTAGCGGTGGTTACACCCAGCTGCTCATCCAGAAGCTGAGATACACCTTGTTGTAGCCACGACATTGAGCCAGTTGTAGCCAAGACATTGAGCCTGTCGTAGTCAAGACAGGCAGTGTAGCTTGTTGTGTGTGTGAAGAAAGGAAGAGTTTGCTTGCAAGCTGGATGAGGTTGTCGGCGCATGTCATGCATTTGAAATACACATGATAGATATGATATGTCTGTTTTGGTGATTTCCAAATACGTATGATAGATATGATATATGTATGATAAATATGTGTGTGTGGAAAAGGGAAGTAGTTTGTGCGTATTGCCGATGAGGTTGTGAGCGCATTATACATATACACATATATACATATAAATATATACACATGTACACATATACATGTGTTGAGAGAGAGAGAGAGAGAGAGAGAGAGAGAGAGAGAGAGAAATATATACATGTACACATATATATATATATGTATATATGTGTTGAGAGAGAGAGAGAGAGAGAGAGGTGTTGTTTATACCCACTGTATGACAGGGACGGGGACGAGGACTTCGATTGCCATTTTGAGTCGAACTAGTCATTCATTGCCTCACAGTTTCTCATTCGACCTCAACCGCATCTCAATATGAAACGTGGATTTCTGCTACACCATCCAAAGCGAGATCGCATCGCCGTTTCACAACGTAATGCTAGTACCTCGCCCCCGTTGCCTGAGCTTGCCAGGACAGCCCACGCAGCAATGGTGCTACACGCTTCGGCACTGGCCTTGCTTACTCGGGAGCCAGCTGTGTTATGGCTATGCCGCCACCAGGAAAGTCGCGGAGCAGTTCAGCATTTCCATTACTTGGAATGCATTCGCCAAGACCGAGCAGTGGCTCGACTGTTGTCGCAGCGATATGTTGTAGCTAGGAATGCACCATACAGCGATGGTTACACCATGCTGATGTGTATGACCAGCACCTGAGATGTTGCAAATTGTTGCGGAGATGCACATCATGCAAACATCATGCGGAGAGTCCATTATGATAAGCGACATTTTCTTGTAGTCGAGATTGCGCCGGTAATTGACTTGGGCAGATTCTTGTAGTGATAGAAAAACACATAGGCGCATTATACGTTTTGATGTGCAGAGCAATGTGATATATATGCTTCCAAGCATAAGGGGTTCCTGCCTAGTGTTAAGAATTGCATCTATATATATATATAATATATATATTATACATATTTGTTGTCCGTAGCCATTGAGGCTCAAGCATTAAGTGGCCCAAGTCTCTGTGCCATATCCACGGCAATGTCAGGCAATGATACAGATGTCCAGAGGTTCCACGTCCAGAGGTTCCCCGTCCAGAGGTTCCAGGATCATCCACTGTTGGAGGTCAGGTTCCAGAGGTGGGCCAGCACATCACAACGGCAGGATGCCGCCTTGCGACTCTGGAACAACGATCAACGTGTCATTGGACGCGACGATCACGAGTTAGACAACGGCGACTTTGTGTTCGTGGTGGATCACACCGCACACTACTCGTGGTGGATCTCACCGCACGATCATGGCTCCCGACTAAAAGGACCCATTCAGGAAGTGGATGAATTCCACGGAGTAATCAATGGATGTGTGATCGCACAGCTGTGTTATCACAAGATAGATGTCTTCGCAAACGAGATGCTCCACTTGAACGGATGCTTCGCAAAGGCCATGCGCTACATCCAGCGACTCTTTAGAGCCAGGCGTCGTGTGCGTCAGATCTATAGAGCCATCAAGGCAGGACATCTATTGCCCAAAAGTATCAGCAAAAGTATCATGTATGCCATCGCCACGTGGCTGCCACGTTGTATGCCAATCGCCACGTTATGCCAGGCATCTTTACAAGGCGTATGAGAGGTTGAGCATCCTTACAAGGGTTCAGCATCTTTACAAGGCGTATGCAGATGTGGTCACACCCTTCTGCATATAGCATTGATACACCAGAATGTGCGTATGCAGATGTGGTCACACCCTTCTGCATATAGCATTGATACACCAGAATGTTTGACGAAACGCTTCATCTTATATGTAGCTATGGTTACACCTTGCTACTCATCCTGAATCTGAGAGACGGATTTCGTGCGACAACCAGCAGAAAAAGAATTTGCGGGTAGAAAAAGAAATTGCGGGATAGGATTGAAATTTATTGGTTGTGCGTTTGAGGTGATGGTCATATACATACATACATATACATATATATATGTATACGGATACATATGTGTGCAGGCTGTAGAACATGTGCAATTGTATACAAAATCTACATGAAACAGCTGTTCTCTGCAGTGTTGAACGGCCTGCTCGCCACGCAGCTCTTCTCTGTGAGCGTCATGGTGATTCTAGTAGTGCAAGTGTTGACTTTGTGCAGTGTGTGCTATACATGCAAGCAGGAGAGCGGATACATGCCAACAGGATACATGCAAGATGGGATGGCAAAAATGCAGATAGGCATGAACAATATAAAACAGGTCTCTCTGCTGTCATCTATGTCCGCACTCCTGCATGAACAGTATAAAATCTATGACCGCATGGCTTTAACGAGACGAAGGCGCATGCTTGGAGTCAAGTTTAGTCATCTCTCTGCTGTCATCTTGGCTCAAGACTGTCAATATTGATCATGAACGGTGCACAATCCTCAACAGACGCCTACCAGGCGCCCCCCCAAAAGCCCCCTCCGCCAGTACCGTCACACAACAAGCCGCCTCCACCTGTTCTCGTAGGCAATACTTGGGTGCAGGCGCTCCCGGCCGTTGACAAAAAGGCCCCCCCACCATTACGGCCAAACAACAGGCCGAAGTCGCCTCCACCTGTTCTCGTAGACAATAAGAAGGCTCAGCCACAGCAGCCTCCGGTACATCAGGCTCCGCCATTGAAGGCTATCCCACGGAATGCTCCGCAGTTGAAGGCACCGACACCAGCTCTACCATCGGAGATTGTCCACACAAGAGCTGTACCACAGAAGGCTCCGTCACCAAAGCCTCCGCCACCGAAGGCTTGTCCACAGAAGGCTCCGCCACCGATGCTCTATGCAGCATGTAGGAAGCAGGGACCGCAAGCGCCACGTGGAGTGGACACAGGATGCATCACCAGGCACAGCTAAGAAATGTTCCCGACTGGGCAGGGCACTCACAGATGCACCTATGCCAGCATAAGTATCGGTGCAGCGTCTAGTGTCTCTCATGTACAGCTGTGGTCACACCCTACTGTAGCCTGCACTGTTATTCCACAATGCATTACAAAATGCTTCAGTTCCTAGCATCCGTTGCAGCGT
>Ga0308011_10000713_pt1 | contig 16841 bp, 11 predicted proteins | sample Neamet177_FD_203144 | JGI IMG/M metagenome (GOLD analysis project Ga0308011, IMG submission 203144) | Marine microbial communities from water near the shore, Antarctic Ocean - #177 | ecosystem: Environmental > Aquatic > Marine > Unclassified | place: Southern Ocean | collected 2014-07-25 | reverse complement strand
CGTTATGCAAAATAGGTTAACAAACGATCAATACTACTTTGGCCGTTTGCAAGAAAGTGAGCAAAAAATGATTTTCTCACAGCCATGTTCAGGCTCTGTTGTGTTAATAAAACTTAGTCATGAAGGAAAAAATATTGGTTTTTTAGCCATTAACAGCAAAGATGCTCAGCATTTTGATCCTCGTATGGATACCTTGTTACTCAGTCAATTTAAACGATTGGTCGCTAAATTGTTGCATCAACAACTCGCTCTTTAATTGTTAGCAGAGATATAACTTAAGCCTATGCAAATTTATCGACGTTTAAGCCAGATCAAAGCCATTAGTTTTGATCTCGATGACACTTTATATAACAATCGTCCGATAATGCAGGCGATTGAAAAAAAGATGGTCGCTTATTTTACTGAAAGGTTTGCAAGTTTATTACCTAAACTGAAACAAAACTTTAACCGACACTTCTGGGTTCCTTATCGTGTACAAGCGATAAATAATCAGCCTGATATTACCCATGATGTTGTAAAAATACGCTTTGAAACTTATCGACTAGGTTTATTGGCTCATAATGTTTCTGCTGAAGTTGCAGAAAAAGAAGCACAGGCGGGTTTAGACTACTTTATTCTTCTGCGTAGTGATTTCCTTGTTCCCCAAGCCAGTCATAATTTGTTAACAAGTTTAAGTAAAGTGTTCCCGTTGGTAGCAATCAGTAATGGTAATGTCGATACCAAAGCGCTTGGTATCGACCATTACTTTCAGCATATTTACCACGCGGGTTTTCAATATAATAGCGACGATAAAGAAAGTGAGTACTTACTTAAACAAAAGCCTGCAACGGATATGTTTGATTTAGTGTGTCAGCAACTCGCCATTCAACCAGCAGAGTTGTTGCATGTTGGTGATTGCGGTTATGCCGATATTCATGGCGCACTAGAAGCGGGTTGCCAAACTGCTTATTTACCGCAATACGGCGTAGGTAAATCATTAAAGCAAATTCCACATATTGAATTAAGGGAAGTGAGTGACCTTTCACAATTGCTTCTGCCAAAATCCTCCGTTTAAAAATACGTTAAATTAAAGTCTGTAAAATACACTGTAAAAATAAACAGCACAAAGCGACACCCTGCCTTAAAGAGTGATATACTTTTGCTTGTTATTTAGTACAAATTTTCGATTTTATAAATTTACATCAATAGCTATCAATAGATAATAATACCAGTATGATTAAGTTTGTGATCTTGTTGTGCGAAGGAAAAATATATTAAGACAAGGCGCTCGATTGACCAATAGCTGGCTATTGGGATTGAGAGTAACGAAGTCTTGGTTTATTTTAGCCAGCACAAGTGAGCAATAATTTAATCAAATTGGTATAACTCGCATCAATCAGCATAAATAAAGGTTTAACCCTATGGACGTTTCAGAATTACTCGACTCTCTTAACGACAAACAACGTGACGTTGTTGCAGCCCCAAAACAAAATATGCTTGTTTTAGCTGGCGCAGGTAGTGGTAAAACGCGAGTATTAGTGCAACGTATTGCTTGGTTGATGCAAGTCGAAAATGTTTCTTCACACAGTATTTTAGCGGTTACGTTTACCAATAAAGCCGCAGCTGAAATGCGTGCCCGTGTAGAGCAAGTGGTGCATGGTAATTCTCACGGTATGTGGGTAGGTACTTTTCATGGTTTAGCGCATCGTTTATTGCGTATGCATTTTCAAGAAGCTAACTTGCCACAAAGCTTTCAAGTGCTTGATAGTGATGATCAGCAGCGTTTAGTTAAGCGTATTGTGCGATCTCTTGAGTTAGACGAAAAAAAATGGCCACCTAAAAAGTTTACTTTGTATATCAATGGTAAAAAAGATGAAGGTCTTCGTCCACACCATATTGATGCACAGTTTGACCCAACAGAAGAGTTATTTGTTAAAGTTTACAAAGCTTACCAAGATACTTGTGACCGTTCAGGCTTAGTTGATTTCGCCGAACTACTTCTTCGTGCTCATGAATTATGGCTGAATAATCCTGCTTTATTAGAGCACTACCAGCAACGTTTTGGTCATATTTTAGTGGACGAATTTCAAGATACCAACGCTATTCAATATGCGTGGTTAACTATGTTAGGTAAAGCCCGCAGTAAAGTGATGATTGTTGGCGACGATGACCAATCTATTTATGGCTGGCGTGGTGCAAAAATTGAGAATATTGAGCGTTTTGTACGTGAATATGATGATGCAAAAACCATTCGATTAGAACAAAACTATCGCTCAACCGCGAATATTTTGAAAGCCTCTAACCAATTAATTGGCAATAACAGTAACCGCATGGGTAAAGAATTGTGGACTGATGGTGATGCGGGCGAAAAAATATCTATTTACACAGCTTTTAATGAAATAGATGAATCTCGTTTTATCTCAGGACGTATTAAACAGTGGCATGACGAGGGCGGAAAACTCGATGAAATTGCGATACTGTATCGTTCAAACGCACAATCTCGTTTGCTAGAAGCAGCGTTGTTGCAGGCTCAATTACCTTATAGAATTTATGGCGGCCATCGTTTCTACGAGCGACAAGAAATTAAAGATGCGCTAGCTTACATGCGCCTTATTAATAACCGTGATGATGATGCGGCCTTTGAACGTGTTATTAATACACCGACTCGTGGCATTGGTAATCAAACATTATCACTCGTTAGAGATGCGGCTCGCAGTTCAGAAGTAACCATGTGGCAAGCTTGTCAGCAAATGCTGCAAGCAGAGCAATTAAAAGGTAGAGGCGCAAAAACAATTACTGGCTTTATGCAACTTATCGAACAATTAGAAGATGACACTGCAAACTTAGATTTAGATCAGCAAGCTAACTTCATCATAAGTCACAGTGGTTTGAAGGCTATGTATCAAGCTGAAAAGGGTGAACGAGCAGAGCAACGCATAGAAAACTTAAATGAATTAGTTACAGCCTGCCAAGAATTTGTGGGCGACCCTGAATTAGAAGAAGAACAAACTAAATTAACTGCTTTTTTAACCAATGCCTCACTAGAGTCTGGCGAGTCACAGGCAGGTGACTTTGAAGCAGCTGTTCAGCTCATGACAATGCATTCTGCAAAGGGCTTAGAGTTTCCTTTAGTCTTTATTGCAGGTCTTGAAGAGGGGATGTTTCCTTCACAACAATCACAAGAAGACCTTGGTCGTTTAGAAGAAGAGCGACGTTTATGCTATGTCGGCATGACAAGAGCAATGAATAAGCTATACTTATGCCACGCAGAAAGTCGTCGTTTATATGGGCAGGAAAAATTCCATAAAGCGAGTCGTTTTTTACGTGAATTACCTGAAGAGTGTATTGAAGAAATTCGTATGCAGTCTCAAGTAAAACGACCGAGTAGTGCAGGAAAATTTTCAAATACTTTTACCCTTGAAACCTTTGCCAATACAGGCTTTAAATTAGGCCAACAAGTTAAACATGCGAAGTTTGGTGAAGGGGTGGTACTTAACTATGAAGGCAGTGGTGCTCAATCGCGTATTCAGGTGAACTTTGAAGACGTTGGTAGTAAGTGGTTAGTAGTGGAGTATGCCAATTTACAAGTGGTGTAACGGGAAGTTTTAGCATTCAACCTAACGGTCTAATCTCTATATAAAATCAGAAGGTATTGTGATGTCTCAAAGATTATTAGTAGTAGAAGACAGTAAACCTATTGCGACCGTTATTAAACAGATAGCCCGCTCATTAAAGTTTGATGTGGTTGTTGCCACTGATTTGGCTCAGGTAGAAAATATTCTATCAACCGACACTGATTTTTTTGCGGCGACTATTGATTACGCACTACCTGATGCCCTTGATGGTGAAGCAATTGCTTGTGTACTATCTCATGGTATTCCCAGCGTAGTGATGACGGGTAAAATGGACGATGAAACTCGTCAGAAAATATTAGCACAGCCAGTAATCGATTATATTCCCAAAGAAAATAGCCAAGCCTTTTTATATTTAAAGCGAGTATTACATTGGCAACAAACTAACAATAAAAATACCATTCTAGTCGTTGATGATTCTTCTTCAGCGCGAAATCATATTGTAGAACTGTTAAAGCGACGTAATTTCACGGTGGTTACCGCAAATCACGGTGTACAAGCTTTAGAAAAATTAAAAGAATATAAAAATATTAAGATGGTGATTACAGACTTAGAAATGCCGGTTATGGACGGTATTGAGTTAACCAATCAAATTCGTCGTATTTATACGCGAGAGCAACTCGCTGTAATAGGGATTTCAGGTGCAAGTAATGGCATTCATTCCGCTCGTTTCATTAAAAATGGCGCGGATGACTTTTTACGTAAACCATTTTGCCCAGAAGAATTCTATTGTCGTATCACTCAGAATATTGAAAGTTTGAACAATATTGCAAAAATTCAGCATGCAGCGAATACAGATTATTTAACAGAACTTGCTAACCGTCGTTCATTTTTCCGTAGTGCCGAAGCTCGTGTTAAAGAATATATTAATAAAAAAGTACCTTATTGTTTAGCTGCCATAGATATCGACTTCTTTAAGAAAATAAACGATGAGTATGGTCATGATGCTGGTGATCAAGTCTTAAAAATTATCGCTCTTTATCTGCGTAAGCATTTTGGCGCAGGACTTACTGCTCGTTTGGGTGGAGAAGAATTCGCGGTATTGTTACACGGTATTGATGTCGATAATTTGTATAATAAGTTAGATGATTTTAGGCGAGATATCGCGGTATCTAATATTCCTCTTGGTGATACATCTATTTCAATAACGTTGAGTATCGGTGTGGTTTTTGATAGTCAAGCTGACGTTTCTCAACAAGTTAATGAAGCGGATAACGCCCTATATAGAGCAAAAGATAATGGGCGTAATCAAGTTGTAGTCTTTGGTGCTGAATTGGAGGATTAATAAATTTAAATTCTATTTATAAACTGAGTTTAATAAGGTGTTTTTTTAGTAGTGAAAGAAGAAGGCTCTCTCACTACTTTATTAAATAGACTAATTAAGCTCTTTTTTTAAATGAGTCTAGACTATAAAGCGCTAATGCAGCCCAAATGAAAATAAAAGTAATAAGCTCTGCTGTTCTCATGGTTTCTTGATAATAAAAAGTAGCCAATAAAAACATAATACTTGGTCCCAGGTATTGAAAAAACCCCAAAGTCGACAGTGTTAATCGTTTTGCTGCTACTGTAAAAAATAGCAAAGGAGCTGTCGTCACTATACCCGCCATAATTAGAGTAAAATTCAAACCTGTAGTGTTTATCGCCATATTCCCTGTACTACTTTCGACAAAGAAAAACCAATAAATAAGTGCAATGGGAAGCATTATCAAAGACTCAATAAATAGCCCGACAAAAGCATTAACAGGGACTTTTTTTCTTATTAATCCGTAGACTGCAAAGGTACTGGCTAAAACAAGTGAAATTATGGGCAGGGTACCTAAAGCTATAAGTTGGACTAAAACGCCGACAAGCGCTAAAGCAACCGCTATTAATTGATTTCGACGTAGTCGCTCATGAAAAAAGATCATGCCGAGCACTACATTAAATATGGGATTAATGTAGTAACCCAAACTTGCATCTAACAAATGATTATTGTTAACCGCCCAGATAAAAAGATACCAGTTCAATCCAAGAAAACTAGCAGATAATGATAGTTGCAGTAAAAGTTTAGGTTGTACACAAATAGCGACTAGTTGTGACCATTTTTTCATAATAACGATCATCAACAGCAAAAATAATGCTGACCAAACCACCCTATGCATTATTATTTCACCGGGTTCAATACTAGAAAGTAACTTGAAATAGATGGGTGCAAAACCCCACAGCAGGTATGCACATAACGCGCTTAAAGCGCCGTTACGACTACTGTTTTGTTCTAGTTGATGTTGGGTTGCTAAAGTCATCCGTTAATCTCTCAACAGTACTAACGATAAAAGATAGTGGATAGTAACACGGCATTAGCTTGATAATGACTTAAGAGAAAAATAACCACTTTTAAGATTGTAAACATTTTCTACCATAAGTATTAATGAGCACCTTATAATTATATTTATAAATATGTCCATGATTTACTATGGCTTAAAAATATATTTTTCTGTGCTAGGTTTTAACGCTATCGCTGAGTTAAAATAGCGGCATTACCCATAAGAAAATTAGTCGTAACCTTCTTGAACCCCACAGTTGACAATACTCAGGCCAATACTGAACTCAGTACAGAGAATAATGCATTATTGCTCGATACCTTAAAGCATTATTTTGGCTATGAAAGCTTTCGCCAAGGGCAAGCTGAAATTATTAATAGCCTGATAAACGGGCAAGACTCTTTAGTTTTAATGCCTACTGGTGGTGGTAAATCATTGTGCTATCAGTTGCCTGCAGTATTATTACCGGGTGTCACTATTGTTATTTCCCCGTTAATTGCGTTGATGAAAGATCAAGTAGATGGGTTAACCAGGCAAGGTATATCGGCTGCATTTATTAATTCGAGTTTAGAGCAAAGCGAAATAAGTGATATCTTTTCGCGCTTAAGCCGAGGTGAAATTAAGTTACTTTACGTAGCACCAGAGCGTTTAACTAATTATTACTTCTTACAAAGCTTGAGCCAACTGCCGTTAAGCTTATTTGCTATTGATGAAGCGCATTGTATTTCTCAATGGGGTCATGATTTCAGACCCGCTTATACAAAGCTGCAATGTTTAAAACAAAACTTTCCTACTGTACCTGTTATGGCATTAACTGCCACGGCAGATGTTACTACGCGTAAAGATATTTTAAACCAACTTGAATTGCCAAACCCTTATATTCATCTTGATAGTTTTGACCGTCCTAATATTCGTTTTACCCTAGCGCCTAAATATAATGGCGAAAAGCAGTTGTTAGGTTATATAAAACAGAAGGGTGAAGACAGCGGTATTATTTACTGTAATAGCCGTTGGCAAGTCGAAAAATTGGCTAAGTACTTAGCCGCTAGTGGCATAAACTGTGCTGCTTATCATGCGGGTTTAGAAAATGAAATTCGCTCTCTCGTGCAAGAAGGTTTCACCAAAGATAATATACAAATTGTCATTGCGACTGTTGCTTTTGGTTTAGGTATTAATAAACCCAATGTGCGTTATGTTATACATTTTGAACCACCACGTACTTTAGAATCTTATTATCAAGAAATCGGCCGTGCGGGTCGTGACGGTTTAAATGCAGAAGCCTTGTTTTTGGTGGATGAAAAAGATGTTAGTCGTATTAAAAAGCGTATCAGTGAAGGTGATAATCCACAGCGAGTAAATGTTGAAATGCAACGCTTTGCTGCCATGGATGCTTTTATTGACGCACAAACTTGTCGTAGGCAGGTAGTACTAAACTATTTTGCCGAATACACTGAAAAAGGCTGTGGGAACTGTGATATTTGTTTAGATCCTCCTAGTCAGTTTGATGGCACCATAGAGGCGCAAAAAGTACTGTCATGTGTTTATCGTGTTGAACAACAAGGTGACATTAACCATGTTATTGCGGTATTACGTGGTGAATTAAACGATAAAATCACCCAATTAGGGCACGATAAAGTCTCTACCTTTGGCATAGGCAAAGGAAAAACGGCAGGTTATTGGTTTTCAATTATTGGTCAACTAATACATTTAGGCTATTTGCAGCAAGATATCGAACAACAATCTATTTTATGTTTAACACAAGCTTCGGGTGCGGTTTTAAAAGCGCAAGAGCCATTGATGTTAGCGAGTCCTCGTTTACAAAAGGCGAGCTACTGGCAACAGAAAAGTCCTCAGAAAAGTTATGACCGTGCTTTATTCGCGAAATTACGTGAATTACGTAAAGCGATTGCTGATGGTGAAGATATCGCTCCGTTTATTGTCTTTAATGATGCGACCTTGTCTGAACTGGCTAGAATGAAGCCAAAAACATCACGAGAAATGTTGAGTGTAAGTGGTATTGGCGATGTTAAATTATCACGATATGGTCAGCCATTTCTTGCGTTAATTAAAGAGCATGGATAAAAATAACTGATCAATAGAGATTAGTTAAATCAGAATTTATGAATAAAATTTTATTAACTGGCACGTTGGCTTCTATATTAGTTATGGTCGCTTTTGGTCTTAACGCTAAAACAAATAGTTATGGTAATGCTACCGTTGCAGAAATTACCAGTATTTATGATGGAGATACCTTTAGAGCTAATATTGAGGGTTTTCCAACGATTATTGGAGAACATATGTCTATCCGAATTAATGGTATAGATACACCTGAATTACGCGGTAAATGTCCGCAAGAGAAGGCACAAGCCAAGCTAGCGAAGCAATTTACTGTTAAACACTTAAGAGCGGCTAAACGTATTACGTTAAAAAATATAAAGCGTGGTAAATACTTCCGCTTAATTGCAGATGTATATGTTGATGATATTAATCTAGCGGAGCAATTAATTAAGTATAATCACGCCATTGCATATCACGGAAAAACTAAAAATGATTGGTGTAGTTAAACCTTTCATTACTCAAATTATCAATGGTATTCGTTTAACCAGTACTAGATTGTAACTAAAAAAGCCGATTAACTTTGCAGTTAATCGGCTTTTTATTCTGAGGATACAGAAAGTAATTAATAGCTTTAAACTACTCTTTTTCTGCTACTTCAGTTTGTTCCGTATTTTTATCTTGAGCCTGTTCTTGCTCTTTTTTCTCACTATGGCCTTCGCCACCACAACCACCACAACAACTCATAATTTACTCCAACAAATAATTAAATTAATTAATACTAACGGGCTAATAAATCGTATTAGTATAGAACTTGTTGAAATAGTACCTGAGTAATTTACTCAGGTACTTGATCGAGATCAGCTTTACTCACATAACAGAAAAAGTACACACTTTACTAAGGTGATGAAACTCAAATATTGTTACTTAGGTAATAAGGTAAAGCCCATGTTGAATAAGGTGAAAGCGTAAACATCTGCATATTGCTCAATAATTTTGGATACCGGTGTACCTGCACCATGACCCGCATTAGTTTCTATACGAATTAATGTTGGAGCGTTACCTGCTTGTTTGGCTTGTAACTCAGCCGCAAATTTAAATGAATGTGCAGGTACTACACGGTCATCATGATCACCAGTAGTGATTAGCGTGGCAGGATAGCTAACACCGGATTTTACATTATGAACAGGAGAATAGCCTTTTAAGTATGTGAACATTTCAGCACTTTGCTCAGCTGTGCCATAATCATATGCCCAGCCTGCACCCGCAGTAAATGTGTGGTATCTAAGCATATCTAAAACACCAACACCCGGTAAGGCAACTTTAATTAGATCAGGACGTTGAGTCATAACAGCACCTACGAGTAAACCGCCGTTAGATCTACCGTCAATTGCTAGGTAATCACTCGATGTATAATCTTGTTTAATTAAGTATTCCCCCGCAGCAATAAAATCATCAAAGACGTTCTGTTTAGCTAACTGAGTACCCGCTTTGTGCCATTCTTTACCATATTCACCGCCACCACGTAGGTTAGCAACAGCGTAAATACCACCTTGCTCTAACCACACGGCACGTGCAACACTAAAAGTTGGCGTTAAACTAATGTTAAAACCACCGTAACCATATAATAATGTTGGATTTTTACCATTCAGGTCGATACCTTTTTTATAGGTAATTATCATAGGTACTTTCGTACCATCTTTTGATGGGTAGAAAACTTGCTTGGATTCATAAGCATCGCTATCGAATTTAGCACCTGATTTTAGGTAAACTTCACTATTCCCTTTATCGATGTTAAAGCTATAAATGGTACCGGGGGTTTTATAATTGCTAAAGGAGTAATATAAGATACTTTCGTCTTTATCGCCCGACAAAGCAGAGGTGCTGCCTACACCAGGTAAGCTTATTTCACGAACTTGCTTACCTTGATAATCGTATTGATAAACTTTAGAAATGGCATCAACCATGTACTCAGTAAAGAAGAAGCCGCCACCAGTTGAAGCTGTTAATACGTAATCAGTTTCTGGAATGAAATCAGACCAATTCTCTATTACTGGTGCCTTAGCATTTACCGTAACAATTTTTTTATTTGGCGCGTTTAAATTAGTCACTAAGAATAATTGGTCACCTTCATTTTCAATCACAGAAGTGTCTGCATCAAAAGTATCGGTAATTGTAACTAATGGGCTATTTGGTTGAGTTAAATCTTTCAAGTAAAGATCGTTACCTGAAGTTGAAATAGCACCTGATATTAATAAAAACCGGTTATCTTCAGTAACACTGCCGCCCACATAGCGACGTTTTTGCTTTGGCGTGTTACCAAAAATAACTTGGTCGTCATTTTGTGTCTCACCTAATGCGTGGTAATACAGTTTATGTTGGTCAGTTTTGGCTGATAGCTCACTTCCTTTTGGCTTATCGTAGCTTGAGTAGTAAAAGCCTTCATTTTTAAACCAGGATATACCTGAAAATTTCACATCAACAAGCGGCGTCTCAAGTACTTTTTTTGTTTCTACATCGATAATAACGATTTTACGCCAGTCACTACCGCCTTCTGAAATAGAATAAGCGGCAATAGAACCGTCTTTTGAAAAACTCAGTTGCCCTAATGAGGTGGTGCCATCTTCACTAAAAGAATTTGGGTCTAAAAATACTTCCACGTCTCCATCATCTTTTTGACGATAAACAACATACTGGTTTTGTAGGCCATTATTTTTGTAAAAATAGGTATAGTTACCTTCTTTAAAAGGAGCGCCAATTTTTTCATAGTTCCATAACTCAGCTAGCCGAGTTTTAAGATGTTCGCGGTAGGGAATTTGTGACAAGTAATCGAAAGTCACTTTGTTTTCTGCTTTAACCCAGTCCCCTGTTTCTTCACTGCGATCATCTTCTAACCAACGGTATGGATCTGCAACTTCAACACCAAAATAATTATCAACAACGTCACCTTTTTTTGTCGCAGGGTATTTGATTTCTTGTGCTGTATTTGGGGCTTGGTCTGCACTGTTACCAGAACACCCGACTAATACGCCTGTGATCAAGCTGCTGGTCAACAAAAGTTTATTTTTCTTCATTTTAGTCTCGCTCGATGAGTGAATATTAAGTTAAGTGGTATCGCATTTATTTTGCGACAGGTCAGCAGTGTAGCAGAAGAAGGTTTAGCAAGACTACGGCTTGCCTCATTGAGTATTGAGGCAAGCGGCAGTATTATTTTACAGTAGATTTTTATCTTATATTTCTGGTCGTTATCAGGAGAACTAAAAATTAATAATCAGCAATCTCTAACGATTTTCTAAGCGATTAAAATCAAGTAATCCAGCTGATTTTGGCTGATTTATTTTATACCAAGCGTGTAATTCATCGGCAAAAGTCCAGAAGTTAGGATTAGTTCTGCGCACCCCAAATTGATCTTTGAGCTTACTGTAATCTTGTTCTGTTCTCATTGCTGTTACATTTTCTACAAATTCACTGAGTTGAGTTTGTTCTACTTTAAAAAAGGCTTTGGGGTAGTCACCAACAATACCACGCAAAATAGCTAAATCATCTTCCTCGGGTAAAAGGCGGTCATCTTCAGAAAATAAATGCGCAACATTGCTGTGTGCAGAGTTGGTGATCAAACTGTACACCTGTTTTTTATTACCATTGGTAACCATGACAACACTTACTTGTGGTAATAAATTCACATTTTCACTGGGCAGTCTTTTTAGGCCTAACATGAGCTTATCGGACTCATTTTTTGATAATATTGGTAGGTTTAATTTACTCACTTTAAAGTTTTTTGTATGCTTACTAACCAAATGGAAAAGTTCGTTTTTTGGTGAATTCGTTTGGTAATTTATACCTGTTTCAGGTAACTGTTCGAAATCGTCTGAGAAAATATAATCTTTAATGTCGTCACTGGTGTCACGATACCAATGTTCATGTATGCTTTTACGTTGGTTTTTAGGTAAGAAGCTGATGAAGTTACTTTCGGCCTCCATACGTAAAAAATCCATATATAAGCGTGTTTTTAATTGATGGCCAACATTGCCATAAACATCAAATCCAGCGACTAATAAATAATGAATACGTTCGAGTAATGGGTAACTAATTAACCAAGCTGTTTTAGGTGTTGGCCCAACAAACCCCTGTAAAACGGAAGCGCTATCAAAGTGCCTAAAGACAGTTAAACTGGCGTTAGGGTTGCCATTACCAGACCAAATTAAATCAAGATTTAGCTTGTTGTCTTGTAAGTTAAGGCCTTTAACATAGGCTGATTTCTTTTTAATATATTCATTCTGACTTTGTGCATAGTTACGCCAGTAAAGTAACGATATCGTTTTATCACTGGTTGCCGCCGGTAGTTGCAAAAGATCGGTATTGGCGTTTATAAATTCATCACTGGGGTAATGGTCAAAATTATCAGGGCTTAGGAAAAATACCCAAAAATTATCATCAATAACGTTTAACGCAGTTGGACCACGACAAACAGGTCCTTTGATAAAGTTCATAATAGAGAACTGTGCTTGATCTAATAAAAATTGATAGCGTGCCTTACTTGGAATAGCCTTAAAGGTTTTAAAGGGGTTAGATGCATTTTGAAGTTGGTAATCTGGAAGAGCCTGCACAGGGTAATCTGGTTGATAAAACAGTTCAGTAATGCGCGCTAATTTTGCTTCACCAAATGGGTAGGGCATATGGCGCTTGGCTATAATTGTATCGTTATGTTTAATCAGTCGGTAGAACACTTTTGGTTTATCGACACCATCGCTGTCTTCGGCATAAGGTGAATCAAAAGGACGGCGGGTATAAATAATAGCAACTTTTTCACTGCTAGGGGTGCTTGAACGTACCAGTTTAAAGTAACTAGACTGAGCTTTATCAAAATATAAATTGGCCAGATATAAATGTTCAAATAAATAACGGGCAATTAACTGCTCTTTAATAGAAGTACCATTAAGTAGTTTTTCCCACTGCATGATCATTTGTTGCTCTTTCACACTGGGTGGTATGGCGTCAGGCATGGTTGCACCACTCGCTAACCAATCAGATAAATGATTATGCTCAGTTATTGATAATGCTGGTAGAGCATAGGGCATACCACCCATTGGATTTTTATTTTGATAATGTTCAAACTCTTCTATAGTCGGACATTCATGGCTTCTATCAAGTGAAACATCAAAGTTATTGTCTAGTAATTGACTGTTTGGTAATGGATTCTGCTGCTTTAGCTCAAGCATCTTATAAAACAAACTGGCCTGAGTATTGGCTTGTTCAGTTTGCTGGCGTTCATTAAGTATAGGAAAAAAACCTTGTTGACGAAGTGGTTGTAGATTTTCAGCATTGAGTTCGGTTAACTTACTCAGACTGTCAGTTATGTTAGCCGTAAGTAAACGCTCACCATTATAAACAGGCGTTTTATTAGCCCCTCGTGCGATACCTGCGCGACTTTCCATTTTTAATTGGCATGGCGCGTCGTAACAGCCATGACAAACCACACAACGATTTTCGATAATCGGTTGTATTGTTTTATTAAAATGTATTGCTTCTAATGTCGTTGCTTTAGGTTGAGATAGCCTATTCTCGACATTACTAGGGCCATAAAGTTTGTCAAACTCCATTATGCCTAACGTGGCACAACCAGAGAGAAATAGAAAAATAAAAAGCCAATGAAACTTACGCATGAGAGCCTATAAATATTGAAAATGAGGTATATGTGGTTAAGTTTAATCTATGTTGGTGAATGCTGTAAAGTTGCCATCGCTTATCGGCAAGTATCTTTTTACTTACTAAGAAGACACTTTATTAATGAAGAATATAATAAATATAAATTAAAAATTTTACTTAACGCACTGGGAGACCTAATATTTTGTTAAAACAACCTAATAATAATAATTTATCTCACTTCTGTTACCGGAGACCTTATGAAAACACATGAAAAAATAATCCAGTTATTAAAGACCGAAGGGCCTTTAACCGCAAAAATACTAGCGAATGAACTGGGCTTAACCACAATGGGTGTTCGTCAACATGTTCAGGCTTTGGAAGATTCAGGCGATGTGATTTTTAAAGATGAAAAAGCAGCTAGAGGCAGGCCAACGCGATATTGGTCATTAACTCATAAAGGTAACAGTCGTTTTGCCGACCGTCACGATGAATTAACCGTGGAATTAATTGACTCAGTGATTAGCTTATTTGGTGACGACGGTATGGAAAAATTGATTGAGCATCGAGAAGACGCCACAATGATAAATTACCGTTTGGCATTGGCCGACCGTTATGGTGTTGAAGAAAAACTGGAAACCTTAGCAAAATTACGCAGTGATGAAGGTTATATGGCTACAGTGGAAGTACATAATAGTATTTTTTGGTTAATGGAAAACCATTGTCCTATTTGCGCAGCGGCAAATAAATGTTTGAGCTTTTGTCGTTCAGAATTACATATGTTTCAAACACTAATGAACGATGTTGCCACCGTGAGTCGAGAAGAACATATCATTGATGGGGCAAGGCGTTGTGCATATAAAGTAGTACCCACATAGCGTTCAGATAACGTTTCAGTTTTGATGCTATGAGTAAGGTATGCTCCTAAGAGGGCAAACTAAAAATACTTTCTTTGAATTTATAATGAAAACAGGCACCATTATTTATTTCTTCCAGTTTAATAGAACCATTTAATTTCTGGCTTATTAAATTAAAGACAATAGACATACCTAAACCCACACCGCCATGTTCACGCGCAGTGGTAAAGAATGGTTCAAAAATGTGTGTGTTTGCTTTTTCAGATAATCCACGTCCATTGTCAGTATATATAACTTCAACTTCAACCTCTCCGTCAGTATTTTTGACCTGTTTCAGTTCAATTAATATTTTATTTTCTTGAGGGACTGCCTCAAGGTTACCCTCTAATATTTTGTGATTAGAAAAGCCATGTTTAACACTATTGTTGATCAAATTAGTTAATATTTGGGCGTGAATACCGGGATAAGTTGCTAATATTATTTCTTCTTCACATGTAATAACTAAATTCACATTATGAGGCTTTAAGATCGAACGCAGTGTGGAAATAATTTTTTGGTAATATTGAGCAATATCTAATACTTCTATTTCTAATTGATGTTGATCGGCTGCCGTTTTTTTAAAATTCTCGATAAGGAGCTTGGCTCGACTCAGGTTTTCTCCTTGCATGTTTAAAGCACTGTCTAATGTATTACGAAATTGTTCCATATCTTTCATACTGAGTTTTTGAGTATCAAGTTTGCCCTTTAATTTATCAAATTCATCAGACATTAAGCTGTGTGTAGTTATGGCGATACCTAAAGGCGTATTTACCTCGTGTGAAACACCCGCGACTAAGTTACCTAACGCAGACATTTTTTCTGACTCGACTAATTGTTTCTGTGTTAGTTGCAACTGCTCTACGGTATTTGACAGTTCTAATGTTCGCTTTGATATTTTTTCTTCGAGGGTTCGTTCATAATCTAGGCGTTCAAGTTCTGCAGCAATACGTCCTGCAAATATTTGAAAGAGTGCTGATGCTTCATCTGTATTATTTTGACCTGTTTCAAATAGAGCGACAATTAAGCCTATGACTTGTTGCTTAGAATCAACCAATGGTGTGCCAATATAAGCCTGAATTTTCATATCAAGTAACAACTGGTCTTCAGGATAAAAAATACAAACATCTTTAGGGATAAAGCAAACGGCATTGTTAACAACGTTAGCACAAGGTGTATTTTTAAGGGCATATTCAAAGTTTTCTGCTATCACGCCTTTAGCCACTAAAACCTCAGTTTTACAACTACTGTCGAGTACATTAACTCGAGCAATAAAGGTGTAATCTGCGGTAATTGCTTTATGAAGAGCAATAGTGATTTTGGTGAAGTATTCATCACCAAAACAGTTTGATACGCCTTTAACAATGTCTTGAATATGAGCTAACATACTCACTCCTCCATATGCGGTTTGTATAACTATGGCATAACCTGCGAGTTTTTCCATGGTCAATTTTTGATCTAAAAACTAATATGGACATTGCAGAAAATAAAAAAGTAAAATTGTTATTTTTCTATTATTTAAATTACTTTACGTGCCTATGCATTTGACTCGGGGATCTAGTTGCTAAAAAGTAATGGATCTTCGATCAGAGACTTCGAAGATGACATTTACAACAAGTTCCTGAGTTAACAACATAGGCATGTTACTTTATAGCCTGTTGATTGGAAATTACTCGCATTAACATGCTTTTTAAACGATGATGTTCAAGTCATAAATGTCTATTGGATAAGGTATGTTGCACTACAAGTATTTACATAGAACCGCTTTCACGAATGATGCCAAATGGTTGATTGGTATTAACTGTGTTTTTTTGATTCTTTTTATTAATTTTGATGTTTTTGAGTGGGTCGTTGGCTTTGCAGAGGAATATGAGTTTCTTGAACTTGATGAATTATTACCTTTAGCAGCAACATTAACGTTAAGTCTAATTATTTTTACTTATCGGCGTTTGGTGGAATTAAGCTTAGTGACAAAAGCGTTTGAAGAGCTTTCAAAAAGAAACCCACTTACTTATGCATTAAATAGACGTGCAGGCCAAGCTATATTGCATCGTCGTTATACTAAAGCAAGCCAAGAAGGTAAGAGCTTTGGTCTATTGCAATTGAGCCTTGATAATTTTAAACGCATTAATGATTCTTATGGTCCGAGTATTGGCGATGAGATATTAATTAATTTAGTCAGTATTATTCAGAAAAATATCCCAGAAAAAGTTAAACTTATTCATTGGCATAGTGCTAACTTTATACTTGTTTTACCTGAAGATTTAAATGCACCTATCGAATTTGCAAATAAACTTAGAGAGATTATAGCTAACCAACTTTTCACTACGGATACCATT
>Ga0308011_10000712_pt1 | contig 16862 bp, 7 predicted proteins | sample Neamet177_FD_203144 | JGI IMG/M metagenome (GOLD analysis project Ga0308011, IMG submission 203144) | Marine microbial communities from water near the shore, Antarctic Ocean - #177 | ecosystem: Environmental > Aquatic > Marine > Unclassified | place: Southern Ocean | collected 2014-07-25 | reverse complement strand
TTGCACATAGTTAATGTTCCAGCAGAAGTCTACTTGCGCTCGCTTGTCGTTAGCTGGTGCGTTCTCATGTGTTTGCATTCCGTATACAACATCCTTTGGCCAACACTTAATACCGCCGTTGCCATATACAAGTCCGTTAGTAATATTCTTGCCTGCCCAACTAACTACATCAGTTGGTCCAATTTTATCCATATCAATTTCAACACTAAAGAAATCATCATGCACAATGTTATCTGCATCTATTGTAATAAATCTATCTGTATCTGCTAAGTCCGCCGCTGCTTTGTGTGCTGCATCCGATCCTTCAACTCCATGACTACGTTTGGCCCATGGACACTTGTCCAATAAGTCTGCATAGTTTTCATCTGCGTTAGGCTCGTCATAGCTGATATATACAATATCAAATTCGTTTATACTTTGCATGTTACTCATGTTTTAGTTCCTCTGTAGTTTACTGTTAGCTCAGTATTCTTAAATGTAAACACTGGGTGCTTGGGCCAATTGCTTGGCAAGTCTATTTCAAGTTTGTTATACATAAGAAGCTTCGCAGTGTTTAGTGTTAGTGTTGTGACATAGTTATCAACATTTTTATTTGATATGTGCATCTTTAGATCTTTTGTGTTGCCTAAATAATGTTTTGTATCTTCAGTAAGTGAACTATCAATAATTAACTTATCACTTAATACATACATATTTATGTGAGATGCATCAGTGGTGTTTGCAGTGTGGTGCAATGTGGAGTTGTCTTCGCTGGTGCTGACATCAGTAAATTCTACACCGTATGTTTTAAATACAGGCTTTGAGAAAATGCTTACTTCGTTCCAACTGTTGATGTGCTTCAATATAGCAGCTGGTATAGAAAAAGAAACATTGTGATGTCTAAACAATTCAACTGCATTGATTGGGATTATTCCAATCAATTGATCTGGGTCATTCTTTTTACAAACGTATAAGTCTAATAAGTTTGTGTATTCATTTTTCATACTACTGATTTGGCCCAAGTTAAGTGTATTTCTAATAGTCATAAAATTAACTCTTATTGTAATTTTATTTTCAGTACGGATAACCTTTACATACAAATCACATGCGCTTGGATTAACTCCTTCTATAAACTGATTTAGTTTATTACCAATTGTTTTTAATTCAATTACAGAGCTCTTAACATCTACATCCCACTTGTCATTAACTTCATCCCAATGTACAGCAAACTTACTCATGTTCCTGCGACCAGTAATTAATTCTTTACAAATTGGATTAGTAGTTATGGCAATGTCTTCGTCATCAGTTGTTACACTTAACGCCCTTGGCCCAATACTTAATATGCGACCGCTGAGCTTGTTAAACCGTATATACCATTTTTTATTTTGTGACATTATAGTAGTAACTCTCCTGTTCACTAAATATCTCATCAGTTAAGAACTCATTCTCATGATAGTATATTGTACCGTTGATAGCATAGTTTTGTATTTTAATCTTGCCAGTGTCACTTGACCAAACTGTAAGATTGTCTGTCCACTTCTTTATCTTTCCAAGTACACCAACTGTTACGCTGTATCTCATATCTATGTAACTTAAAATATTATGATGTGTTGTTACGTCTACACCTATATGATTGGCAACAAGTGTGTGTAATACGTCAGCTTCAAAGAAGTCTGGTATGTGTTGTGCTTTAAGAAATTCTCCGTATACTTGATTCCAATTTTGAAAATACACATCAGCCATCTTAAAATGTTTTAGTGACTCTGCGTTTTTCTTAAAAAAGAACATACCACTGTATACAACTTCTAAGTCGTATTCATTTTCTAAATGTAATTGATGCTTTGTTTTTATTTTATGTTGTCGTATGTCGTTAACTGATGTAGGGAATGCAATACTATGATGGTCTATTAAGTAATCCCACATAGTAGTCTGGTCATCTTTAACAAGTGTCTTGCAATCTAATGCAATAGTATTTGTATACGGACTACACCAATACAACTGCCAATCGTTTTGTCTGCGATTAGTATGTTGCTTAAATGGCAACTGTACAATTGCATCAAAGCCTGTTAGAAACTTCTCATCTACAATATCAGAATCTGGCACTACTAATGTAATACTTGCAGTAGGCATTTTACTTTTAATAGAATATGCACAACACTGTGCTTGTCTATACTCAATAGAATTTACTGCTATAATTACATAACCGTTATCTGCTATAATCTCAGGAGTCATTAAACATCTCCACTATCTTAGGTTTCATTCTTAGCAATGCACGTTTATTCATTACATGTAAATCTAAGTTGCTGTGTTTAATAAGTATGTTCTTCCAATTTTCTTTTTGGTCACAACCTAAACATATCCAATCTTGTTTATTATTTATATCAATAATATCATCATCCTGGGAGATGTAATGCATTGGCATGTCATCAAAGTTATCTATTGTTGTTGATTCTTCCATGCCATTGAGTATGTGTACTGCAATGCTAACACAATAATCTGTACGAAACAACCCACCTGGAAAGTTATATAAGAATTGATAGAACTCGTAGTTATCAGCTACATGATCCCATAAGTCAAAAAACATCTTGCTAAATTCACTGCGATCAAAATACACTACAGTACTCCACCACATTTTAATTCCGCTAGGATATAATAGCACTTCGTTTCTATGTGGTGGATCGTTTCTTGTACTCACTGCATTGTTGTACATTGATACACCTGGATTATTAAAACTTTGCAACAAGAAATCATTCTTTACAATATAGTCAGTGTCCATTAATAGCGTTTGTTCAAACGGACTGTATTCCCATATCTTATGCTTGTTACTATTTTGAAATTGTGCAGTAAACTCTGACCACGGGCTATCTTTGTGTGTTCTTAGATTATCTTTAAATTCATCGTTAGTTATTTTTATATAATCAATATATGTATCTATGTCACTTTCGGACTGTGACTCTAGCATCCAATTGTAAGTGCCATTATCTGTAATCATGCACACCGGTAGCTTTAGATATTCTTTAACATATCTAGCGGCCAGCATTAACAAATCAACATAGTCAAGTTGATTGTTGTTGTACACAAAAAAGCACACGCCTTGCTTTTCTTTATATTTCATTACCAATCCATGATAGACTTAATGTTTCTAGATTTACGTAGCTTTGCATACTCTACATCATATTCTTGTGTAGCACTAATGTATTGGTCAACTAGCTTATCTAGTAATTCCTTGTAGTTGGTTACTTTAACTGGGTTTGTTTTTGAATCAATTAACACACCAGATGTGTGTTCCAGGTCAATCATTGTTTTTATAAATGCTATAGTTTCTTGATCAGCAATAAAAACTCCTGCATTGTGATGCACTAGCTGTAGCTGTTGTACACGATTTTTAATGTTTCGTTTTTGATTGTTAAGTGTTAAGGTATAATTAGAAAAGTCTAATGCCTTTTGTAGACGTTCGTCCATAGAATAATCCTCCAGGTATACTATAATTATATACTAAAAGGTTAGGTTTGTCAATGGTTGATTAAAGAGATTCTGGTGTTTCAGTTGCTGTCCAAACTACAGTTTGCGCTACTGTGGGTGCAGGTCTTTCAATAAATTGAACAAAGGGTGTTGCTACTGGTGAGTCTGGTTGGAAGTATTGATTACCACTGTTCTCTGAATCTATAGGAGTAGTAAGTGGTTGAGCTACACCAAATGTTGAGTTAACAAAGATATCTATTGGTGATGCACTTGCATCATCTGGATCTTCTTGTAGTGTTACTTTTAAATGAATTACAAAGCTACTTCCAGTATCTTCGCCCTTCATTGCTATTTTAAATCTACGTGTTGAATAAATTCCGCCACCGTATGTACCCATATCAATTTGTGTTCCAAGACTTGGGTGTGTACCTATAGTTGATCCACCTGTGTCAGATGAGATACTATATGTTTCTGTATAGTTTGCAGGAATTGCTCCGTTAATATCATAAAAGCCTTTATTACCCACTGCACTAAATGCAGGGTCTCCATCACCGTCTCCGTCATTGGTAGTGCCTGCTGCACTAACACGAACTATTCCTAATTGTTCAAAGAATACATTCCAACCAATGGATGGTGAATTTGTTCCACCAGTTGATGTTGACATATCCATAACCAGCTGTCCACCACTATTAAAAAAGTGTCTAGCTGCATTGTAGTCAGTAAATGTAAATGCATGTACTGATGCTAGGTAAGTAGATGTCCATGTTGTTCCACTGTTAGTAGTTGATATCATACTTGCATTAACTTGTAATGCACTAGCATCTACGTTAAGATGACTAGTAGCAAGTGTGCTGTCGTATATAGCTGTAAGTTGTGTATAGTTACTTGGTGCTACACTTGTTGTCTTACCACGTAAAACTTTTGGTGTTATTGTTTCATTGATGTGCCATACACCAGCATTAACGTGTGTTATTAAATCATTGATCTGTTGTGCTGTTATGTCAGTGGATGCACTAACTTGTGGTGATGTATTAGTAAGGCCAGTTCTTGCTGCGTCTAGCCATTTTTGTCCCCAACCTTTACGTCTTACTGCATCACTAGTATGAACCGAGTCAAACGTATATGAGCTACCTTTCCAGTATGCATCATACAGAGTCACCAGTTCGTTATACTGTTCGGCAGTAATTTTATTACCGGTAATTATTGGGATAACCGGCATTTACTTTACTCCAACTACTACTTCAATAAGTCCAACGCCTAGTGTGTCTTTGTTCTCTAACGCACGGCCTACTACACGGAACCAATCCATGCCTACTTCTTTTTCATATGATGCGATTGCACGTGCAACACCTGCTTCTGAACTTGTTACAAGTCGTTGTCCTTTACGAACTTCGCCTATTACTTTACAAGGAACTCTGCCTTCTAATGCTACTGCAACTGATGTTCCTTCAACTGCACTGTTCATTAAGTAAGCTGGGTTTGTAGAAACAATACCAAATACTTCTGGACAATGTTCAATTGTTGTTTGTGTTACTTCTGATTCACCGCCAATCTTAACAACTGTGCCTGATTCATACGCTACGTCTGATGAGTAAAGCTCTGCAAGGTCAGCATACAATGCTGTTGTTGCAGTACCGTGCATTTTCAAATTAGTACCTAGTGTTATACCTGCTTCAATTTTGTTAGCTGGAAATCCGTTTGTGCCTGCGTTATATTGTGCATCACTACTATGTATTGTAAAGGCTGTCTTAGCAAATGCAGCGATTGGCTTAATAGGTCCTGCTGCTCCGCCAACTGGCGCACCAGTGGCTTCAATAATAGTAACGTTATGATAAGTTGAACCATCGTCTGCTAATACTGTTTTGTCACTAACGTCAGTACCTGACCAGTTAGCTCCATCATATACTTTTAAGTTGCCTGCTGTTTTTTGATACCAAAGCTGACCTGCTACTGGGTTTGTTGGACCAGTTGCATTATCTTTGACTGCTGAATTCTCTAACAGTGTTGCAAAGTTTTGTGCTATTGCTTCGCCGTATCCAAAATAATCTTTACCTACTAGTTCTAAACTAGTTTCCGTATTAAGGGATCCGTACTCTACTGTTACTGTTTTATTATTTAAATTTAATGTATACGACATTTTATACTCCTGCTCTGATTCTAAGTGAATACAGAATTTCTATTTTACGATTCTTTGATTTTTGTATTGGATGGAAAACTAAATGCGTTAAGTTATAACCGGATTCGGTAACTAACGCTAGTTCATCAATAACCCAATCTGTTGGTGTATCGAAGTTCTGCGCATTATCTAATGCTGGTGCTAATGCAGGGTCTGCATAATCAAGTATAACTTTTACAGTTATATCTGTATATGAAGCTCCTTCTGCATCTAACACGTCTATACTTGTGACTTGTTTTGTGTAGGGGTTGCTGCTACTGTCTAGTAAACTATTGTATAAAGCAGCTGTACTGCCATCTACTTTAGGACTTTTATATGTTACATTTCCATTACCATCAATAGTTGTACCACCATAGCCAAATGCCATTTTGGTTATATAAAAGTTATTACTACCTTCCGTTTTGTTTGCTAGGCAATTTGCAACTGCAAAAGCAAAGTTTTGGAAGTTAATAGCATTATGTTTGTCTAGCAATATCTCATTTGTGTCCACGTCTTTGATTAACACATGTCCATCTACTGAAATATTTGATTGCTCGTTATAATTATTTTTCATTGCTTCTGCCTACTCCTTGTATACTATTTATGCCTTTGTGTATTCTTGCATTATAGCACTACACCTTTTCCTAAATTGTTCAACAATACTGCTTCGTCAGTTTTCACACTATCTAATAAACTAGCACTTGCATCATTGAATCTTCTATCTGTAACTGGATTCATACTTGAAACTGCAGCATCTGTTATATCAGTAATTCTGCTGCCTGATAGATGTTTATGTTCAAACGTTCCATTTACTGCTCTTTGTAAGATAGTTACTGTAGTACCGCTTACTGATACTTGCATTACTTCTTCGTTAATTAATATGTATTCAGCAGTTGCAAGTTTACTTGCTGTTGTAACTGCTATTGTACTTGCTGTTGGTCCAACTGCACTTGATGTTGTTGTACTCTTAGTACCTTGCAATGCAAATACATGTTCTCTATTAAACACATCTTTTAGATATGCAAATGTTCTTGTTTCTGTATCATTAGCTGCGCCTGCTCTGTTTGTTTGTACAGATAACATTACAACTTCCTGTGGTCTTAAACGTGCCTCAGTTGATCTTTCTAATTCGTTATTGTCTGCTTTATTATATAAATCTGATTGCAATGCTGTGCCGCCTGTTATAATACCTGCATTTGCAAGTCCGTTTGCGTCTGTATATGTTGTGCTAGCATCTCCGCCTGATAGAACATAATCATTTGTAACTTTAAGTCCTACAGTTACATTTCCAGTTGGTGGAGTAGTAAACATAAGTATTTGATCTATTTGATAATAATCAACATCTACTGTAAGTAATGTAGCTCCATCTTTAACACTAGTAATATCCCACTCGCCATCAGTTTGATTAGCATGTGATTCTAATATTGCGTCTGTTGTTGGTACAACATACTTCTTAACTGTTGCTCCGTTGTTAATCATTACAAGATCTTTAGTTAGACTTTCATTTGCATTAACTACTAAGCCTTCAAAGTTTGCCCCAACGTTATCAGCTTTTATTGTAATAGCTGATTTATATGACTCTGCTAGTTTTAGTTTTGCTTCTTCTAGTTTATTAAAGCTTCTACTTGTTTCGCTTATCTTAACATGGAAAGGCTTAATATCATTTATGTAGCCTTCAATTGTTACAACACTATCTTTCTTATATTTCTTTTGTTGATTAAGTAAACTATTAACACCTAAACGTATGTAAGATGTTTTCATTGCCCAATCAACTTGTTTGTTTCTTGCCATTGCATAGTCAACAATACCAAAGAAGAACTTATTAAATTTAGCTTGATGATTGTTTGTGAACATTGTATCTCTTAACAATGCAACAATACCGCTCCACCATTCTGCAATAGAAGTGTTAGACCACGAAGTACTATCCCATGCTTCAATGTCCCATGAATATGATTTTCCTAAACGAAGTTCGCTCCAATTAACTGTAGCATTTTTCTTCTTAGTTAGTAACCAACCATCTATAATAGTATACGTGTAGAATTCAGATCTGTCAACATTATCTGCATCTAGAATTTCAATTTTTGCAGTTTCATATTCAGTTACATCAAGTGCTTCAAGTTCAGCAATTGTTTCTACATCAGTAATATATGTACCAGCTGTAAGATGTTTATCTGTAACGTAGTCTGTCCATTCCCATGTATCATTTGATAACTTTAATGTTTTTACTGCTGATAAGAATCTTGCTTGACAATCATCATACACATTAACTGAAACAAGTAATCTATTGATAATATCAATTGCAGTTTTTCTTGCTGTTGGTAAATCATCAAACCATGCTTGGAACTTAGCTCTGTCATCTCCGTACCTTGCATATGCATGCGCGGTAAAGTCTGGAATACGAATTGCATTTTGATCTTGTCCTGCAAGGTTATTTACTAAACCTTTATACCAATAGTCTGGAATAATGTCTGTGTCTTTTGATACTAGTATCCAGTTCTGGTGATTGTTATTTGTAATCTTTTTATTTAATTGTAGTACAACTTTTTTATTAACAAAGTTCCATATGTCTGAAACAATGATAGCATCTTTGTCTACTACTGAGAACCAATAGATGCCATTAGCACTTGGGTCTTTAATAATATTTTCAACTTCGCTTGTAATAATATTCTTGTCTGCACTACCAATAGTAGCTTTGTTTCTTACCCAGAAGTAATATACATTATCATTTGTAGATGTTGATGGATTCCACACTGTGTTTAATGTGTAGTAATATTCATTTTGGTTTTTAACAATATCAAATTCAGCATATGCTGTTCCTGATGCTGGCACTCCAAACATTACTTTGTTAGCTTTAACTGCCGTTGTATAGTCATCTGGTGCTACTGTACTCTTAGTCCATTCCCACACAACAACTTCACTGCCTACAAATTGCTTGCCCCAATTGTTAGCCTTGTCATTGATGTCACCTTGGTCGTAATCGTAATATCTTACTCTACCTGTGTCCCACCAGCGTCTGCCAACTTCTGCTTCGGCCCATGCATTGTCAACGTCCATCTCATATGTTTCTTCTGTAGATGTATTATATATTGCAACATCATTTACACTCTTAACATCAATCTCTGCATCAGCAACGCCAGGAATAATTCCACGCATTGGGTCAAACAGTTCTAAGTCAAGTATAGGTTTATTATTTTCATAATCATAAACTGTAATGTTGTCTAGGTCTGTATTTAAAATTTGTTTAGTTGCACTACGTACCGTACTTAATGTGTATGGTGGCGTTGCAACATTAGCTTGCACATTCAAGTAGCCTGCTCTGTAGCCTGCTCCGTCGAGTGCAACTCCTCCTACGTTAGGATAGTTTACAGTGAATACGTTAATTGAACGATCTCCGTTTGCATTATAGTCTGTCCAAACTTTTGCAGCTGGTGGCAGGTTCCAACTAGTACTTGCTAGTGCAGTAGTTCTTTCTGCTATTGTATCAAACCTAACTGAGCGTAGTAACATAATACTTGAAGCTGTACCGCATGCAGCAATGTATTCATCTACATAAAATTTGTCTGTGCCTTCTACTTTAGTTACTCTGTGAATGCCATCAATGTTAGGAACAGTAGTTGTATTCAATAACATTATGTAGTCACCTACTGCTAAATTATGACTAACGTTTGTAGTGATTTGTGCATCGTTGCCGTCTTTAGTAGTTACACCTGCACATATACCACAAGCAACTGATGTAGTTGGATGTAGTCCATTGTTTTGTACTTGGAAAATATTCCAACCAAAGAATTTTGTTTTAATAGAGTTAACCGATTCTAATGTAAAGTCTGAATCGTTTGCAACCCATACATTAAATAATGCAGGATCTTTGTGACTTATATCAATCCATTCTGCAGGAACAATTGTATTACTGATTGTATCATCAGTTACTTTATTAACTGTGCCAAATTCAGCTATACCAGCTTGCCCTAAGAAACTATCTCCCTGCGCTGCTAGCACAAGTGTTGCGTTAGTTGAAATAATGTTAAGCACATTACCAGCTGTTGTTATTGATACGCCTGTAATAGCTGCGTTAGATAATGCTGTTGCTATTTCTGCAGCCGCTACAGCTAATGGAGTTTCCTTTTGTACACTAACTGTTGAAGCAGCTACTGTTAACTTGGTGCCCATTAACGTTGCAGAAATATTTCCTGCTACTGTCAATGACGATCTAACACCATCACTGTCACTTGCTAGTTTTAAGAAGTTACCTGATGCTGATGCTGTTATATGAGTTAGTCCTGCAACTGCATTGATTTGTGTTACTATGCCTGCTAAGTCTAGTGCAGATTGTTGATTTTCTTTTCTTTGTACTGGTGGCTGTGTTACTGTTGCTGTAGCAAATCCTAATTCAGTTGTCATAATAGTTGCGGCACCTGATATTACTAAATCACTTGCAATGTTAGTTGTCCAATGTCTTATACGAAGTCTTGTGTTAACTGGTGTAGCAGTTGGACTTAGATCTGCAAGTATAGCACCATTAACATCTGGTGTCTGCGAAACTCCTGCAGCTACTAGCTCACTGTTTATCTTACTAACAATTTCAGCAGTAGTCATTGACAACGATGTGTGTGCAACTGATACAACAACTGCACTACCGTCTGTTGGTTCGTTGCCAGCAGTGAATATTAAACTTTGTCCGCTTGTTGAATAATGAGTTGGATTAGTTTTTGTAACTCCACCCACTGTTACTGTTTCAACAAAGCGTGTGCTTGCTACAATATCTGTTGCAATTGTAAATGTATCTTTTAGATCAACAACTACATCATGTACCAATGTAACTACAATGGCTGCTGTCGCTATTGGCGCTGTTGTGAATGTAATAACTTGTCCACTTACTGAATAGTCTGCTGGGTCAGCAACTGCTACTCCATCAACTGTTATTGTGCTTACATCATATGTATTTGCACTAAGTGCTTGCGAAATTGTAAATGCTACAGTACTTGCATCACCTGTAAAGTTTTCAACTACGTTACTTGGTGTGACTCCTTCGTCATCACCTGTAAAGTTCTCTGTGATGTCTGCTGGTGTTGTATCAAAGTCAATAGCGTGAGTATTAATTGTAATAGTTTTACCAGTAACATTAGATAGTGTTGGATCAATAACGTTTGCTGTAACAGAGGCTGGTCCTGTAACTACATCAACTTCTTGCGGATTATTAAACGCAATTGCTGTACCATCAATTGTAAATGTGTCACTAGCTGAAGGTGTAATTGTAGGAGTTGCTGCATCGCCTGTTAGGGCCATGTCTGCAAATTGTGTGCCTGTTGTTGCTGCTGTCCAAGTAACTCCATCAATTGAAGCTACTGTGCCGTATGTAAAGTTTGGAGAAACTGCAATACCTTCTACTGAAATATTGTCTGATGCTTGTGTAATTGTTGTGCTAGCGACTGCACACTGAAGTAATCTTCCTGTGTGTCTAACTGTGTCGTTTAGTTTATAGCTTTTTGTTTTAACCCATGCTGGTGTAATTGCATAATCTGCAAGTTTGTCATACACTGTGCTTATAGCAGACGTTGTTGCTGCTTTATATTTTGCTTCTACATCTAATACAGAGCCTGCTGTTAAGTTAACACTGTCTACCGCTGTAATGTTTTGTGTTGCAAATTTATCAACTACACTAGTTTTAAAAGGATTAACAAATCGTTTATCTGCATGCTTGTATAATAATACATCATCATATTTTGTTTCACCTGTAACATAATCAGAGAACTTAATAGCCTGTACATTAGCTTGTGTGTTATTGTTTTCTAATGTAAACTCTACTGCATCTAATTTATCTTTGTTACCAAAGTGACTTCTTGATAACATGTATTGTTCGTTTACTGTAATGTCTAAGTTATTGTTTGCAAACTTACGTTCAATTTTATCTACGCCGCCTATTGTTCCGCTTTGTTTAATTAGTCCTTGATAATAGTTACGTTTAGTAATTGCATCAAACTCATTACCGCTCATAGCAAGGTCTTTGTTTGAGTTACCAATAGTAATATCTTCTAATTTTGTAATTGCTGGATTAAAGTCTACGCTATCTGATTTATAATAGTTGTCAATTGCTTGTACACTACTATCAAAGTTTTCTACAATCTTATTATCAAATACTAAATAACCTGGCGCACGTTTTTGTCCGTCCCATGCGTCTGTTATTAATCCTCTGAATGCAATCTTTTCTTGTACAATGTTTTTAACATTATCATTTATTACAACACCAAATGTTGTTTTGTTTGCTAACAATGCAATGTGACTATGTTCAACTACAACAAATCCTGCAGATCCTATTAACCCGCCTGTTGTCTTCAATGATAATATATCATCTACTCTATCAATAACAAGTTGTGATGCATCAATGCTTGTGCTATCTAATTTAGCAATTGTGTTTTCTTTATATATTCCAGTGTTAAGTTCTAATATGCTACCATGTGTTGGCGCAAACTTTAAGTTAGTTCCTAGATCAAATGTTTTCTTGTCTGTTACTTTTGAACCCAAGGCCCACTTAACAGATGCTAATGCTACACTATCTCCACTGTATGGGAATGTAAATCCAATTGATTCTAAGTATGCATAGTATCCTCTTATAAACGAATACACGTCTTGTATCTTATTAAGCGAAGCTTCGTATTCTAGTACACTATGTACTGGAGCAAACTTTTTATATGCTTTAACTTCAAACGTTCCAACTGGTACATTTGTATACAAAGTTGTGTTAGTAGTGTCTGGTGCAAGGAAATTAAATTCTTGTTTACCATATCCAGCACCTGTAATTTTCCATTTTAGATCTTTATTTTCAATTGTAATTGAACTTGCAATTGCAATGTTAATTGGAGGACTGTCGTACATGTCTAATGTAAAATCATTTTCACTAAGTGTATGATTTGAATTATCAAACGAATCTGTTTTAAAGTCTAATAGATGCTTGCTAGAGAATCCACGTAATTGTGTTCCTAGTTGCGTATTGGAATTTTTATGTAAATCAGTTATACTGTAACTAATATTGTTACGTACAGTATGATTATATAATGCTTGCACTATACCAGATGAGACATGTTGTACTTCTTTTGTTTTGTATGTAAGCGACGAAGTGTCAGCTTGTTTTGTTGTAAAGTTAGCATACACTGCTGGTGTAGATGTTAAGTTTCTACCTCTAGATGCTATGCTTGCACCATTCAAATAACGATTGTTTGCTGTTCCAATGAACGCTGGTGTAAGTATTGCATCCACTCCACCTTCAGGTCCTGCTAATTTAATAAATGCGTTACGAGGGAACTGATCAATTGTTGTTAAATTAACATCAGATATTACTCTTTTGTAAACCTTGCTTGGTATTAAATTAGACTTTGGTGTGTTAATATTATTCTCTTGATCTAATATGTCAAGAAGTTTTTCTGTCTGTCTTGTTCCAGGAGCATAAAATTCTGTAAATGCTGTTGTAGGATTTAATTTAACCAGTGTGTCTATTGTTGCAGCTTTACCTGCAGCCGATGCTCTCCATATACCTTCAAGCTCTGCATAGTCACCAAACTTAAATTTCTGTGATGCGTTAAGTGCTGAAACTGATCCCAATACATTCTCTGGAGTATCAAGTGATCCATCTGCTAGAACTGGACAGTTATTAGTCCAATCCCACATATGGTTTGCCCATTCAGTATCTTGTCTATCAGTTATAGTGTCTACTACTCCACGCTTTAGTGCATCAATAAGTGCTGCTCGTTTTGTGACATCTGTCCAACTGTATTTGCTATCCCATGATAACGGCTTAAATGCAAACCCTAGCATGTGCCATGGATTTATATGAGGCGTTTGTGTTCCAAACAATACTTCATACGCACCTGTCCAATGCCCTGGTAGTGTGTTAGTTCTAAAGTGGCCACCAACAGCAATAGTGCTAAAGTTCCATGTCTTAGAGTCAGCAGCACTAAATGGAACAGATGCAAAGTCTTTGCGACTGTACTTAGCTTTCCATTTTTTGTAATGCTTGTATAGTACATCATTAATTGTTTCTAATGTGTACCATGTTTCTCTTGACTTATTTGGAATGAATCTAGAAGTAAAGCCATACTGTATATTTTCTATGTCTGATTTAATACTATCAGCTTGTGAAAGTCCTGCAAAAACTCTTTTTTCTAATTCAAATAATGCAGCTAGTACAACATCAAAGTTTACTGAGCTCATGTCAGCTGCATCAGCAGTTGTTTTGCCTTTGCGTACTGACCCATCGTGTCCAGTAAGAACACCAGCAACACATGTTGGTATCATACCAGGAGCAAGTCTAAGTTTTGTTAAACTTGGTGGAATATAAGAAGCAGTGTCCATTTGATAATAATAAACTGCAATTGTTGGGAACGTGCCTACTATGCCAAGCGGTTGATATGTAAAATAAATATTGTTACCAGATTGAGTATAATCGTAATCTTTTACTGCTAATCTAGTTACCATCTTCGTGCCACTTTTTTCAGTTATGTAAACATAAACGTGATCCTGTATGTTATCATCGCAATGAATATTATCGGCTAGCTTAACATTAGGAAAGAATTTAGTGGTATCAATGACATGTGTTTTTACTTGTGCTTTTTCAAAGTAAGCCATATTAGATGTTGAATATAATTCTCCACCCTTGCGAATAACAGTAATTGATTTTGCTACATCATCTACTAATGCTTTAACTGATGTGTAGGCTTTAGATCCGTATAGTCTACTTACTTGACTAGCAAATCTATTTTTAAAGTTGTCCCACTCTTCGCCAGCTGATACTAATATAGTAGTTGTATCTAGTTTAGTACTTGCATATATTGCGTCATGTAATATGCTTAAATCTTTATATATGAATAAGTTACCACCAAATGTAGTTTGAGTATTAACTGCTTCATAATTATTAGTTGCGTACATATTGCCTTCAAATCCTGGTGTTGAGTTTATTATACTCTGCCAATGTGCAATTGTTTCGCTTGGTGTAAAAGTTTTTATTAATTCGTTAGTTGGGTTATGTTTCAATACGTTTGGCACTGTAACATTTGTTGTTTTGTTAGCGTTGTTACTGCTTATATATTTTAAATCAACAATGTCATTTACTTTAAGTTGCCATCTTGGAATAACAATAGTGTTTGCGTTTACTGTATAATTGTTAGGCGACAAATGTGTTCCATTAATTTCTATGCTGTGATTAATACCATCATAATTAATAAGTGGTGTAATTGTATAATCATTTGTTAACGTTGCATCTGCAGGATCAATAACAAGTTTATCAACTACTCCTAATGTAACAACAATTGCTGCATTAAGGGCTGGTGCAAGTATAAATGTAATTACTTGTCCAACTATTGAGAAGTTTGTAGTACGCTCACCATTGACTGTAACCTTAGCAACACTGTAAGTGCCGCTCAGTGATTGTGCTATTGTAAATGCTTTAGCACTTGCATCACCTGTAAAGTTTTCTACTAATGATGTAATTGCTAATGTAATGTCACTGCCATATCGTGTTACACTTATACCGTCTTGTGGAGTTGTTTCAATATCAACACCTGCTACAGTTTTAAATCTAACATCGCCTGTTTCTAATAAGTTGTTAAACACAACCGGCGTGTCTTGTCCTACATAAATGTTAGTGTGTGCAATATTTGTTTTATCTAAGTACACACCATTTTGTATTTCTGTTACAACACATTCTTTTCCTAGCTGGTGTAATTGTACTACACGATCAGCTCTCCATGAACTGTGTCCAGTGTTAATTGTTAAGTCGCTTGTAACACTAGTAACATCAGTTGACACTAATGTTTCAGCGCCTCCAATGTTTTCACTTTGTTTATATAACGTACTCAGTTTGTTATTGTTCTTAAAGAAATACTGTCCTGGAACTTTTCTACGATGTGTAATATCTTTATCAAATATAGATTTAACATTTTGGTAATAAGACTCAGTGTATAAGTAATTCTCAAACTGATACTCAGCTATTCCGTTTGAATCTTTATAAGATAGTTTGTGTCCTAGTTCAGGATCAATTTGACTTGTTCCTATTTTGTAGTTAAACACACGGCTACCTTTAAATACAGCGCCATCTATTGTTTCAATTGCAGTACCTTCTGCTGTATAAAGTTTAAACAGTGGCATTTGGTTATTATCTTTACGCTGTTGTCCAGTTTTCCATTGTGTGCCATCAAACCATGCATCACTGTTGCTCCATTGCAGATCTAATGTATCTGGAATTGCTTCTCTAACATACACGCCATTGTTTTGTACCAACGTTGCGTTTGGTGTTAATTCTTTTTGAGATCCATTTAATGTAATTTTCCATATCTGGCCTTTGTGTGTGCCTTCGGAGAATATTATTTGCATACCATCTACAGGATTAATTTCTACCTTAGCTGGTGTAGCAAATCTAAGTACGCCACCTACAGTTTCTAATGCATAGTCACCTGTTGGCTTAATTATAAAGTCTGCGATGCCCAACCATTGATTATCATTTAAGTTGTCTGCCCAGTCAAATAAATTTAACTTACCGTCAAATTCAATAATAGGTCGTCTAGCAAGTTTTGCTGGCTCAATTAATTTCTTAAGACCAATGCCGCCATATACTAGTTTATTAATTTTCTTTAGAGTATCAACATCTGTCCATTTGTTATTTCTGCTCCATGCAGTTTTAAATGGGCTATCAGTTGTTGAAACTACGTAATCTTTTGCTGTAACTACGGCTGTTGATTTATCATAATTTAATGTATCAAAGCCTACAAGCTGATGTTTATATTTTGATAATGTTTCCTCAGATGTACCAGGAACTATAAACTGTCTAACAGTTGTAGCGTTAACAAACTCAGCATCAACTAATTTTACAACATAAGAATTACCAGTTGTACTGTTTCTGCCAGTATAATATAGCTTATGGTATTCAAGGTTTATAAGTGTGTTTGCATTATTTGAATCAACCCACTCAGGGCCAAATGCCACTAGCGTATCTTCAATCCATTGTGTCTTGTTTGATTCAGCATTAGTAAATATAAAACCATCAAACAATGGTAGTCTGTTGGCGTTAGCATTATAATAAGATATCATTGTGCCGAAGTGTGTTCTATATTCTGAACTTGAAGCGTCTGCAATATCATTCCAAATAGGACTAAGTTTGTTTGGTGCAACTATTGATACTGTAGTTTCGTCCCAAATTCCGCCTACTGTTATTGTAGTTTTTGTAGTGTCAGGATAACTTTGAGAGTTATTAACCCAGCTATACCAAGGTATTAATTTTATT
>Ga0308011_10000711_pt1 | contig 16870 bp, 9 predicted proteins | sample Neamet177_FD_203144 | JGI IMG/M metagenome (GOLD analysis project Ga0308011, IMG submission 203144) | Marine microbial communities from water near the shore, Antarctic Ocean - #177 | ecosystem: Environmental > Aquatic > Marine > Unclassified | place: Southern Ocean | collected 2014-07-25 | reverse complement strand
GAAGGTGAATTCGATGGGATCCTCGAGGGTGATGACGGTGCCGGAGCGGAGTTCGGAGATCCGTTGGACGAGGGCGGCGAGGGTGGTGGTTTTTCCCGATCCGGTGACGCCGGTGATAAGAATGAGGCCGCGTTGGAGATGACAGATTTCCTCCATGATTGGGTAGTGCCCGAGCGAGGAGAGGTCCGGAATTTCGGCGGGGATGTAGCGATAGACTGCTTCGATGTTTTGGCGGCAGAAGTGGACGTTTCCGCGGAAGCGGCCGACGTTACGAACCTCGATAGCGTAGTCGAGTTCCCAATCTTCGTCGAGAGTGGCGCGTTGGGTCTCATTCATGGTGCCGAGGATGAGCTCGCGGATTTGGTCGGCGTTGAGGGAGAAGTCTTCGAGTGCCTGCAGGACCCCGTTGACGCGGGCGGCGGGCGGGGCGCCGACGGTGAGGTGGAGATCGGAGCCGCCTTTTTCGACGGTGAGGTGGAGGTAGTCGCGGATTTCGCGGGCTTGGTTCATGGTGACAGTGAAGGTTAGGAGATTCCGCGGATTTGGCGGTCGAAGTCGCTGGGGTTGGGAGAGGCGTTGCGGGCGGAATTTTCATCAACCAGGCCTGCTTGGTGGGCCTCAACGATGCTGGTCAGCATATCCCGGGCGTGTGCCTGTTGCGGGCGGAGAAGGTGGTCGATGAGGTCGCGGTAGCGTCCTTCCCGGATCCAGGTGCGGGTGGCTCCGTCGTTTTCGAGATACTCGCAGACGAGCTTGAGCGAACCGTCGATGCCGGGGAGGAGATTCTGGGTCAGGACCCCGATGAGCTGGCGGGAGAGGAGCATGAGGGAGGTTTCGCGCGGGCCGTCGGGGAAGAGGTTGCTCAGGCGCTCGATGGCTTCAACAACGCCGGAGCTGTGGAGCGTGGTGAGGACGAGGTGGCCCGTTTCGGCGGCTCGGAGGGCGAGTTGGGCGGTTTCTTCGTCCCGGATTTCGCCGATCATGATGACGTCGGGGTTTTGCCGAAGGGAGGCACGGAGGGCTCCGGAGAAGCTGTTGGTATCGGAGTTGAGTTCCCGTTGCGAGAAGTAGGACTGCTTGTTTTGGAAGATGTATTCGATGGGGTCCTCGAGGGTGACGATGTGACCGTGGAGGGATTGGTTTAAATCATCGAGAGCGGAGGCGAGGGTGGTGGATTTCCCCGAGCCGGTGGCCCCGGTGACGAGGACGAGTCCGGAGCGGCGTTTCGTCCAACTGCGAAAAAGATCGGTGGGGAGGCCCAGGGAATCGAGCGGCGGGATGACGTCTTTGATGGGGCGAATGGCGGCGGAGAGATTGCCCATGGCCCGGTAGAGATTGACGCGGAGGTAGCCGCCGGAAGACATGAGGTGACGGGCGTCGTGTTCGTTATGGGTTTCCGGATTGACGCCACAGGCTTCCCAGAGGGTGGCGATTTCGTCACGGGTCATGTTGGATTCCTCAATCGCAACGACTTCGCCATTGATGCGGAGGCGCGTTGGTTGGCCCTCGGCAAGGAAGACGTCGGTGGCGTCGTTTTCGAGCCAGTGGCCAATGGCGTTTTCGAGGGTTTCGAGATTCATTGAATGGGATCTTCTCCTTTCGAAGATGAACGGGCAATGAACAAGTGAGGTTGAGGAGGGGCTCACACGGAGGCGTGGGGGAGCGGAGCGTGATGGGTTATTTTGAGAAGATGCCGGTGGTGACGGGGGGAATGCTTTGATCCTCGTAGATGACGCGGATGGAGGCGGAGGGGTAGTGTTTTAGGATAGATTTTGGATCGTTGGACAAGCAGGCGGCGGTGGCGAGAGGGTCGGTGAGTTTGGCTTCGGGGAGGATGACAGAGGCGGCCCGTCTCGTGGTGAGGCCGAGGCCGGTACGAAGGTCGATGAGGTGGGAGAACTTTTGGCCGTTTGCGATGACGTTTTGGTGGAGGTCACCGGAGGTGGAAACGGCGCAGCTTCGTAGAGGAAGGCTGCTGGTGGGAGTGAGGCGGAAGGTCCGGAGGCCGATGTTCCAGCCTTCCTTGCCTGGGGGAGGATCGCCGATGCGGAGGTCTCCCGCTGCTGCGACGAGGGATTGCGAGTAACCTTGTTTTTTGAGGTGATCGAAGATCATGTCGGCAGCGAAGCCTTTGGCGATCCCTCCGAGATCGAGTTGCATGCCTTCTTGAAGAACGGTGATCGTTTGGGTTTTCACGTCGAAGGAGAGGTGGGCGATGCCGCAGCGGCTGCGGGCCTCGGCAAGGTCTTCTTCGGATGGGACCTGCTTGGTGCGGCGGGTTTGGCGCCATAAGTGAGTGAGGGGGCCGTAGGTGGGATCAAAGATCCCGCCGGTTTCTCTGGCGAGCTTTTGTCCGAGGAGAAGGACCTGGAAGAGGTCGTCGCTGACTTTGATGGGGGCGCCGACGGGAGATTTGGTGAGGCGATTGAGTTCGGAGTCGGGGTCGTAGTCGGTGGCTCGGTTGCCAAAGTCCTCGGCGAGGTCAAGGGCTTCCTCCATGGCGAGGTAGCCTTCCCTGGCATCGTGGGCATAGGTTTTGACGGTGAAGAGTGTGCCCATGAGCGGGCGCTGGGTCTCAATGCGAATGGGGGTGGCGCCATTTTCAACGTTGGCGGGGGATTCCTGTTCCTGGCATGAAGCGAGGAAGAGAATCAATGGAAAGAGGAAGCGCATGACAGATCTTGAAGGAATTCGACGAGGGAGGGATATTGGTGTTGGGCTTCCGAGAAATCAATGCAGCTTGTGATGCGGTTGGGAATGGCAGCAACCGGGCATCCTGTTTCGTGGGCGGATTTGAGACCATTGAGCGAATCCTCGATGACGAGGCATTTTTCGGCAGGAAGGTTCATGCGCCGCACGGCTTCGAGGTAGAGATCTGGCGCGGGTTTGATGCGGGGGGCGTCTTCGCGAGCGACGATGTGGGCGAAGTACGAGAGAAGCCCGAGTTTTTTGAGCCAGCCATCGACCCAGTTGTGGGTGGAACTGGAGACAACGGCGCAGGGGAGGGATATATCCCGGCAGTGTTCGAGAGTATCACGGACACCGGGCATGGCGTCGAGTTTGGCAATTTCTTCGCGGATCCACTTGTTGCGGACCCTGCTGATGGCCTTCCATTCGAAGGACTTGCCGGTGAGTTCTTCGAGACGGGTTTCGGGAGACCAGGTTTTGAAGTCGGAGCCGATGCACTGGACATACTCCTCGAGAGGAAGATCGTGTCCGTTCTCGAGGAAAACATCGCGGATGGATTCGTAGATGGACCATTCGGTGTCGAGGATGACACCGTCGAAGTCGAAGAGAATGGCAGCGGGTTTCATGGGGAAGAGGTAGCGGCAAAAGCAGGGATCGCAATGTTGAACTCGATTAGGATGAGGGTTTAAAGTGCGATTCGATCGCGCTGGGATTGAGCGACTTTGGTCGATGTAGACCATATTTGGCGATCTCTGTTCTGGGTGGAACCTTACGGACAAAAATGACATTCTTGCGGAGAATCTGAACGAGGTCTGCGCGTTCCAGTTTATCATGTTCTAACGGGCCGCGGTGGGACCCGGTTCCTCATCGAGTCCAGATCACGCTTTCATCGTGAACCATGTCATTGACGGGATAGCCTTCCATAGGCAAGACGGTGCCAAAGTAGGCGTCATTGCTCGCGAAGTATTTCTCAAACCAATTCGGAGGGCGCTTCCGGAGAAAAGGTGGAGGGCGAAGATGACGAGGCCGGCTTTCAAGGTATTGAGTTCAGAGCTATTCGTTTTGAAAGGCTTCGTGTTTGGGATTTCCGCTGGAGATGAGGTAAGCGACAAGGTCCATGACTTCATTTTTGTTCATGGCAAAGATGGTGCCGGGAGGCATCATGGAAGTTTGGGACCATTCGATTTTTTTCACCTTGTCCATGGGGGTTTTGATGACATCGCCGAGATTGTAAGGGTTCGGGGCGACGGCGATCTCTTTTTTGTTTTTATAGATAATGCGACCGTAGGCTGAGCCGCCCTCTTTGAGGGTGACGGTGCTGGCTTGATATTGCTCGGAGATGGACTGGCTTGGTTCGCAGATGGCGACGAGGATGTCTTTGATGGCGTAGCGATTCCCAACGGATCCAAGATCGGGGCCGGAGTAGCCGCCGGAGCCTTCGAAGCGGTGGCAGGCGACGCATTGACCGGCGGAGAACATCTTTTTTCCGTTTTTGAAATCTCTTCCTTTGAGGCCTCCCTCGAAAAGCTTGGAGGCTGATTCGACAGTCCAGACGACCGGTGGTCCTGTAGGAACCGGAAGTTTGCTGAGATCGATGGGGGCAATTTTCCCGAGGAGCCAGGAGATAGAGGCGGCTTCTTCTTTGGGGAGATGGGAGATGGCGTCTTCACGAATGGCGCGAATGTAGCCGGCGAAGCTTTTTCCTCCGTTTTTTTCGAGGGTTTCATTGAGCCAGCTGAAGTAGAATTTGCGATTTTCCAGAGTCCACCCGTTTTGCACCTGCCGGAGAGAGTAGGCGTAGTGGATGTTCTGGCGGTTGGGGGTGTTGCTCATCATTTGGAGGATGCTTTTTCCGTATTCGTGGCGGTCCAACATTTCCTTATCGAAGACGACGGTCTTGGCTTGGGTCACCTTCATGAGGGCGATTGTTTTTCCAACTACGGTTGGGGAGTTGAGATAGCTGAGGACGCGGCAAAGTTCGGTGTTTAGGTTCTCGTCTTTGGCGGGATACGCGGGTTCCAGTTTGGCGATGACGGCATTGATTTCTTCGATCGAGGGTTTCTCCAGACGGATGAAACAGAGGGAGTAGGCTCGTAGAAGGGCGAGTTGGTCGGTGGCATCGAGCGAATTGAAAGGGAGTTTGTTGAGCTTCTTAAGGAGGCGACTGGAAAGGGTTTTTTCGCCGTGGCGGCAGAGGGCAATGGCGGAGTAAATTACGGCGCGAGGGTTGGATTCGGAGAAAACTTTTTCCTGCCAAAGAGTGAGATCTTGGTTCTCGATGCCGAGGCGTGCGGCGTAGCGGATGTTGCGGTCGGGGTGTGAGAGTTGAGGCCAGCAATTGGCGATAGCCTCGGTGCCGTTTTCGAGCGGACGGTGGTATTTTTCGAGGCGATTGCGGAGATTGCGGAGAGCTTGGTTTTTGACCAGGCGTTTGGGCTTTTTACCGGAAGTTTGCTCTCCGGTGTGGCGGATGCGGTAGAGCTTGGAAGCAGTGTTCCGGCCGCCGGTGAGGAAGTACATGTGTCCATCGGGTCCGAATCTCATTGCTGAGACATTGAGGGGGTTTCCGTGAAGGAACTCACGTTTGGTCCCCGTGTAGCTTGAGCCGTCTTCCTCTAATTCAACGGTGTAGATGGTGCCGAAGGTCCAGTCGCAGATGAAGAGTTTGCTTTGGTAGTAAGCGGGGAAATTTGAGTGGTGACCAAAGCTGATGCCGGTGGGCGATCCAGGGCCGACATTGACGACGGCGCCGTTGCTGTCGGCAAAATACTCTTTCCACTTAGCGGAGCCGGAACGCCAGCCAAATTCGCTGGCGGAGGTGACGTGGTTGACTCTGGTGGGGCGATACCAGGGGCTGCCGATATCAAACTCGAGATCGGAGTCGAAGGTGAAGAGTTCGCCTTCCGGATTAAGGGCAAGATCGACGGGATTGCGGAAGCCGGAGGAGATCATGGTCCAATCCTTGCCATCGGGCGAGATGCGGCAGATCCAGCCGGCGGGAGGTCGAATGCTGACGGCGTGGCCCATGGGATCCGGCAAGGGCGGAAGGAGGGCATCTTTTTCCCAGACAGAGGGCTGAAGGCTTGGGATGTCCTTGGGGATGGGAGTGTGGTTGCCAGTGACGAGGTAGAGGGATTTTTGATCCTCCGACAAGATGATGGAGTGCGCGGAATGTTCGTAGCCCACGCCGAGCTTTTTGATGAGTTTGAATTCGTCGTATTGGTCATCACCGTTGGTGTCCCTGATGCGATAGAAGCCTTTCATGGACGACATGTAGAGGCTGTCAAAGGCATGGAGGAATCCGAGAGCGCCGCCAACTTTGCGTTTGCCCCAGTTGATGGGGAGGTAGGGGAAGCCTTTGAGGCTTTCGACGGAAGCCTTTGAGTTTGGTTTTCCTTCCTGAGGGAGGGTTACCCGGAAAACTCCTTTGTCGTCTTGGTCGGAAACGATCAATCTTCCTTTGGGGTCAAAGGCCATGGCAACCCAGGAGCCTTGGGATGGAGGGACTTCGTAGAGGAGGTCGGCATCAAATCCTTGTTCCAGAGTGATCCGGGTATCCGGATCGATCACCAGCTTGGGTTTCGATTTCCCCGCAGCGATCGCACTTGATAAAAGAGCTGCCGAAAAGGTCAGAGGGAGAATCTTTTGCTTCATGAGCCAAGCCTGGCGAAAGGGAGGTCCGTGAGAAAGTCCCACTTTGTTTAAATACCTGCCTCTCTTGCCCTCGATGGAGTAGGTCAGCTTTCTAAGCTGATGGCGCGGTGCCACTCAGCATGGCGGTGGCAAGGTGTTGTGTCGCCGTCGAAGACTTGGTGAGGGGGCTCATGCGACCCTGAATGGTGGCTTTGATGGTGAGAGTGTCCCCCGGGAAAAACTGGTGATTCGGAACGGTTTGAAGGAAAAGAACTTCCGATTTTTTGTGACGTGGTCGGGGGGCCTTGGAGAAAAAGGGATTCGAAGTCGAGGAGTGGCCATTTTGGGGGAAGACGCCTTTCAATAATTACTTGGGCGTTTGGAATCGCGGAGCATTTAATTAAGCCCTCTTAATTAAATGTTTTGAAGGGCACCTCCGGTCACCTGAAGAGGAATTGGGATGGGATAGAATTCCGAGTGTATGATCGTTTGGATCGAATGCCCCAATTGCAAGGGAGTGCTTAAATCAACGTCTTCTCAGTTGGAGGAGTCAGGTGTTTTTTGTAAGACCCAGCTTAGGGTATCATTTCAGGTTCGTGGAGTGAATCTTGAGCCTGTTCGAGTTGGATCCAATGGAGGGCTAAAAGGCCGAGGCGCCTAGTGGGGCGTGGTCCCATGTCGCGATTGAGACCGATTGTGCAGGCGCCTGCCGAAAGTGTCTGTTGAGGATTTTCAGGTGAGATTCAGAAACTCCTTCTTGCGAGTATTGACGGTTAGGCTACTTCTTTGGGCAGGCATTTTGAAGCCCACAGATTATGAGTTCCTCGCTGACCGTTGACGAAGCCCACGCCCAAGTTGATTCCCAAACCCGGGAATTGATCAATTGGCATTTCTCGCCTGAAACCGGATGTCCCTATTGGCTTGATTGGGCCAAAAGTGCTGGCTGGGATCCTCGTGAGAAGGTCCGGTGTTTTGCGGACATGCTGCACTTTGACAATTTCGACGACGAAGTCCTGAGAAAAGAGGATCCGGCAAAGTTCATCCCGAAGGCTTATGAAGGTCGTCCTTATAATGTGTTTGAAACCGGGGGAACAACTGGAATGCCCAAGCAGCGGATCGGGTGGGAGGACTACAAGACCGACTACACCGAGTTCTCCGAGCACTACGGCCCGGACTTTTTCCCCCAGGGCGCGAACTGGCTGATGGTTGGCCCAACCGGCCCCCGACGCCTCCGTATGGCGATCGAGCACCTCGCAAATATCCGCGGTGGAGCGTGTTACTTTATCGATCTTGATCCCCGTTGGGTGAAGCGACTGATCGGGATGGGTGAAATGAAAATGGCGAAGGCTTATCAGGAGCACGTGATTGATCAGGCGGTAACCATTATTCGTCATCGCGACATTAAGTGCATCTTTACGACGCCGCGATTGCTCGAGAGTCTTTCTTTGCGGATGTCGCTGGCGGATGCCGGGATTCGCGGCGTTTTTGCGGGCGGCACGACAATGACTCCCCAGTATGTGAAATTCATCCAGGAAGAGGTGCTTGAAGGGAAAATCAACTACGCTCCGACCTATGGAAACACATTGATGGGTTTGGCCATCTCGAAGAAGCGGGAGGCGGGTGAATATTCGCTCACCTACTATGCGCCGCAACCGCGTGCAATTTTGAGAGTGGTTGATCCGAAGGATTCGACAAAGGTTGTCGATTACGGAGAATACGGACGGGTTGAGCTGACCACGATGACGAAGGAGTTCTTTGTCCCACGTTTTCTGGAGCGCGATGAAGCGATTCGCCGCCCTGAATGCGACGAGTTCCCGTGGGATGGTGTTGGCGACGTTCGACCGTTCCAGAGCGGCACCAAAGCTGTCATTGAAGGAGTCTACTAGGATTTCAAAACCATCTTCCAAACGAATCACTTCTCATTAGCCATGCAAATTTCTATTCTTCGTCTCGGTGAAACCTACCAGTCAGCCGATCTTGTTGAGCTCAATGACTCTCTCGTGACGCACACCGCAAACCCGGGATTGATTCGCCGCGACCTTCTGCGCATTCACGAATCGAAGGCGGCGCTTGATGCCATCCCGGCCGAGACGCTGGCGGATTATTGCGAGGCGGCGGCCGAGTTGTTCATGAATGCCGATTTGCCTTGTGGTGATTCCACCCAGGGACCGGATGACTACGTTGAATCACTTTCTGCGCTGACGCGTCTTCCCCATACGCTCGTGCGGATGAACATGAGCAAGATCCATGCGGCGATGTCCCAGATTCGCACTGTGATCGGCGGGCTGACCCGCGGGATGCCTCTGGAAATTTTTGATCGGGGGATCACTTCGGTTGGTGGTTTGGATGTTAATTATTATCCCGCCACCAGCTCGTTGGGTGTGTCTCTTCCCAGCAATGCTCCGGCCGTAAATTCACTGTGGCTCCCTGCTTTGGTGATGAAGATTCCCGTTCTTCTCAAGCCGGGTCGTGAGGATCCTTTTACGCCGCTTCGGATTGTGCAGGCCATGATTCAGGCGGGATTCCCGAAAGAGGCTTTTGGTTATTATCCGACGACGCACGAAGGTGGTGATACTCTGCTGACTTCTTGCGGGGCAGGAATTTCCTTCGGCTCGGATGTCACGGTGAAGAAGTATGCGCCGTTCAAGACGATTCAGGTTCACGGAACAGGGCGCTCGAAGATCCTTATTGGTGAGGATTATATTGACCGGTGGGAAGAGTTTATCGATGTCCTTGTGACTTCGGTTTCGGCGAATGGCGGACGGAGTTGTATCAACACTTCGGCGATTCTGGTGCCCTCACATCGTGATGAGATCGCGGAGGCCCTGGCAGCGAAGTTGGCGGAGATTAAGCCGCTGGCTCGCGATGACGCCAAGGCTATCCTCTGTGGTTTTGCGAACACAGCTCTCGCAGACGGCATCGATGGAATGATCGAGGGTTTTCTTGAGGAAAAAGGAGCCCGTGATGTGACCGCTGCCCATCGTGATGGAGACCGTAAGGCGGAAGCCTTTGAGCAAACATATCTCTGCCCGACTCTCATTGCCTGCGATGACAAGGACCATGCGCTGGCGAATACCGAGTTCATGTTCCCGTATGCGAGTATTGTCGAAATGCCGCAGGAGGAGATGCTGGCCACCATTGGCGAGACACTTGTCGTGAGTGCCTTCACTGAAAACAAGGATTGGATCCAAGAACTCATGCTGAGCCCGGATATCGAGCGTCTCAACATCGGACCATTCCCAACGAATCGGGTTCAGTGGGAACAGCCCCACGAAGGAAACCTCTTCGAGTTCCTTTATCGTCGTCGGGCGATTCAAGGTAATCTTTCGACGGTGGGTTGATGACTTCCTCATAGCCATCCCAGTTTTTTAAGGGATGGAACTTCTGCGAGATTCTTCCAAGACAAACATTCCGGATCAGGGAATCCTGACATTGACTCCCAACAGGTGGAATGTGAGATGATCGATGAATAGGCAGGATGTAACGGGCTACTTTTTAGGCAATAGTGATGGCAGCTCCTTCCCGCATTTTTTTGAAGGGATGCTTTTGAAGTAGTGTCACCTCAAGGTCCCATCCTCTGTCTCGAAACTGTGTCACGCCACTTCGGGGATTTTTGGCTCCGCGTTCTTTGAGATAAACGGAGAGGAGGGAAAAGGTGAGAATGGAGGGAAATTTTATGGGACTGCTCGTTAAAAACGACGCGCGTTATTTCTCTCGTATCTCTGTAATTCTGCCTGATCTTAAAATGTGATCAGCTTCAACACTGAGTGGCATCAATTGTCATGTGTGTTTAAACCGAGACAGGTGGCGGTGCCATCGGCGTCGCGGAGGTAGAGGTTTCCCTGGTGGAGGAGGGGAGGGGACCAGGTGCGTTTGCCGAGGCCGTTGTGGCGGGCGAGTTGCTCGAAGCCACCGGGGGTGGCTTTGGCGATGATGAGGGCCCCGTCGTTGGTGAGGATGATGAGCTTGCCTTGGGAGAGGATGAGGGACCCGCGGAGGTCGGGGTGGGACCAGAGGGTTTCCCCGGTTTTAAAATCGAGGCAGCGGAGGTGGCTTTTGATTTTCTTTTTGTGAACGGGGCCATCGAAGCCGTAGAGGTGGGCTTGGTGAAGGACGGGTGGGTTGATGTGGTTTTGGAACTCTTTGTTGGTCCAGATGGGCTCGCTTGAGTCTTGGTTGGGATCGAAGAGGGCGGCGCCTTCACCCCACCAGGAGGAGAGGTAGAGTTTGTTGTCGACGACGAGCGGGTCGGCGGAGTTTTCGCCGTATTTGGTGGGCCAGTCGACTTTCCAGAGGATCTTGCCATTAGTTTGGGAAACGACGTGCATCGCTTTGTGGCCAAAGATGGCGAGGGCGGGTTGGTCTCGGCAGGAGAGGGGGACGGCGGCGGCGTATCCGCAGGAGAGGGTGGGGGAGTTCCAGAGGACTTTTCCGGAGTTTTTGTCGAGGGCGATGCCGGATTGGTTGGCGTTGAGAAAGAGTCGGTCACCGACGATGACGGGGGCGGAGGAGAAGCCCCAGGTGGGCATGAGGGCTTTGGCTACGGTGGCGAGGTCGGTGGTCCAACGGAGATCACCATTGGCTTTGTCCCAGCAAGAGACGAGGCCTTGTTTGCTATAAGTGTAGAGCCATTTTCCGTGGATGACGGGCGGGGCATTGGGGCCACCGGGGTTGTATTTGGGGATGAGGTCCTGGGGGTAGTTCTTGCTCCAGAGAGGTTTTCCGGTGGTGGCGTCGAAGCATTGGACGAGGTCATCGCCTGCGAAGTTGCCGAGGGTGTATGCGCGGTTTTCAGAGACGACGATGCCGGAGTAGCCCATGTGGACTTTGGCGGTCCAGAGGACCTTGGGGCCGGTCGCGGGCCATTGATGGGTCCAAGTGGTTTCGTGGTCGAAGTTTCCGTTGCCATTGGGGCCGCGCCATTGGGACCAGGTGGCGAGAGCGGGGAGGGCAAGGAGGAGAAAGACGAGGAGTGTTTTCATCGAATTGGCAAACGGCGCCGATCAGCGCCAACCGGCACGGTAGAAGTTGGTGGGTGATGAGGGAATGTAAAAGGGAGCGAGTGTGAGGGTGACGTTGGAGCCCGTGATTTTCCGGGTGGTGTTTTCACTTCCGAGCTCGGTCCAGGTCATGAGGTCGGGGCTTTGTTCGATGACGAAATTTTCAATCCGGGTATCGAGTGGAATGAGTGAGGTGAAGGAAGCGTCGGAGTCTTTCGCGGCTGACGAGGTTGAGAGAACGGGCTCGGGTTCATTAAACACAAGAACGATGGTGGTGCCAGTGGTGGTGCCATTGAGGGTGAGGGAGTAAGTGGTGTCGCTCCCGGGGGAAACCTGAAGGAAACCGATGCCGTCGACGGTGAAAGGGAGGACGTCTTCGCCATTGATGGTGAGGGTTTCGGCTCCGCTAACATCCCAGCGAAGAGTGGCGGTTGCTCTGGTGGAGATGCGGGGTTCAAGCGCACGGAAGGAATTGATGGCAGGCGGTTCCGGAAGAAGAGGTGTTTGGTTTTCGAGGGTGATGGGAGCAAAACCGTTTTCAATGACGACGCGGTAGGTGACGGTGTTGTCATAAACGGGAGGGCGGACGAGGTTGTCACGGGTGCGGATGGCGTAAACGAGCTCCCCGGTCGATTCGTTGTAAACCGAGAGGACGGGAGCGAGTTGATATCCGGAATCGATGAGGGGGAGGAAGCCGGTAGGAATACGTCCGTCGTTGTCAGTCTGGCTGATGGTGATGGGCCAGTCGTCGAACTGGGATCCGGTGTTCGGGTAGTTCGGGTCGGCGTGGAGGGGCCAGGTTTCGAAGGTGATTTGGCGGCTATTTTTTTCGATCCGAACGATGCCGTATCCGGCTCCCCGGTCGTGAAGATTGGCGGGGGAGATGTTACGAGTTTGATTGTGATATTGGTGGGGATTTCCGGCACCGAGGACCCGGACGTGATGAGGGAAAGCGGAGGTGAGGTTGGGTTGGCCCCAGGGGAGGGTGCCGTTTCCATCGAAGAAGAAGTCGCCTTTGTAGGGATTCACGACATCGATTCTTCCGGCGGAGTTGTGAATGGGGTCCCAGGCCCGCGGGAAGAAGTTGCCGATGGCGGGGGCGGTGTAGGAGAAGCCGGCATCGGCCGGGCCTTCGATTCCGTGATGGGCAAAGGTGGCGAGGTGTTGGTCTCCGGCGATCTGGAACATTCTCGTCTTTCGCAAGAGTTCCCAGGCTTCATTGCGTCGATGGGTGGGCCAGCCGTGGGTGTCGCGGTCGTTGAGTCCAAAGCCATATCCGCTGTTGGCATGAGTGTGGATGTTACCGAAGGGTGATTGGGAAATGACGCACTTTACCGTTTGGTCATCCCAGTCGTTGGCCCAAGCCCGGAGGAAGTCTTTTTGTCGGGTGCCCAGGAGGAATTGTTGGTTGAGATCGGCGGGCGGGTTGTCCTTGCCGGTTTTAAATTTTCGGTCCTCGAGAATCGCGAAGCCGACATCGCCATAGATCATTCCGGTGAAGTACGGTGGGATTCCCTGCGCAACTGGAGGAGCTGGTTGAACAGGGTTGTAGGGGTCGGTGTCGGGGAGATGCGAGGTCTGGGTTCGCTCGAGCATTTTCACCCAGTTGGCGGGTTCTTCGTAGCCGCCGGAATTTTGGCTGTTGGTTGCGATGCCACCTTCTCCCCAGAGGTTGCCTTGGTAGACATCGTGATCATCGGGGATGCAAATGGTGGGCATGATGCGGGTGACATCGCGGGCCTGGAGAACCCAGAGATACCATTTGTAAAGGTAGTCGTGGTGGCGGTTGAAGTCGTTGCCGCTGTCCTCCGGGGTCGGTTGTCCTTCGTAAATCTGATCGCCGAGTGCGAGGAAAACATCGGGATCATGTTTGACGAGATTGGTGAAGGCGAGGGTGTTGGGTTGCCAAAGCCTGACAGGTGACCAGTCGAAGCCATCGTTTTGAATACGGCCATCAGTGATGCGCTGGCAGGTGGTGGCAGCGAGAGTGATCTGTGCTTGGTCGACGGGGTTTTTCCGAATGATACCGGTCCAGGAATAGGGGGTATTGTCGATCTCAATGGTGATCCGGAAATCGGTATCGCGGGTGTCGTCCCAGTTGGAGATTTTGAAAGTGGTCGTATAAGAGGAAAGGGAATCGGTGTTGTCGATGGCGGCGTTGGAGATCTCGTTCCAATCATCGCCGTCCCTGATTTCGAGCCGGACCGGAGGGGTGGAAGCGAGATCGAGAGGGGGGAACTGGGCGGTGAGTTTGAGTGTCTGGCGGCTCAACGTATACATTGCCCCCACGATGGCGAGATGGCGATCGGGCTCGGAGTTGAGCGCGGTGCCGGTGCCGGAGAATTCATCGAACCAGAAGCGGGCGTCGTTTCCTCCTTTGTGAGAGAGGAGGCCGAGTGAGCCGAGAAGTTGCGCGGAATCCACTTCGGCGGAGGCAGTGCTTATGGGGTTGTTTGCCGGGTCGAAGACAGTGAGAGAAAGTTGGTAGCGACCACGGGCAGGAAGGTAAGTAGCGGTGAGATCGAGGCGGGCCTCTGCGGGGAAGGAAGCGGGGGTTCCTCCTGTCGCGAGCGTGTTGGTTCCTCCTTTGGAAAGGTCTTCAATAACGGCGCGGCCATCTCCACGAAGCCCGACGAAGATGCCAAAGTCCCGTCCCAGGCCATCGTGCACGAGGAGTGAGCCACGCCAATCGAGTCCTGGTCCGGCTCCGAGGAGGAAGCCGGTGCGAGCCGAGGAGGAGAGGGTCCCGGCATGACGACCGGTGCGGACTGAAAGTGAGAAGTTTTCGCCATTGCCCCGCAGGGTGGTGTCGACCTTGTGGAGGGTGCGCCGGTCGCGACTTCCGAGGATGCAATTGACACGGCCATTATTGACCTGCCAGTCGTGGAGACGGTTTCCCCAGAATCCGGGGCCGGGCCAAACTTGATTCGGGGTATTGTCCCAATCGATTGAGAAATGTCCGGTTGGAGTGTCGGCAGACCAGAAATCGAGGCGGACGTTGTCAACCGATTGGTAGTTGGTGGCTTCCGTGGGTGTTGAGCGAAACCGGATGCCGAAGGCCTTGCCCGAGTGGGCATCGAGAGTGCCGGGCTGGATCGCGAAGTTGTAATGATGCCACGAAGCAACCGAGTTGGATTTAAAATCGAAGGTGCGGGTGGCGATGACTTCGGGAGGGCCGTCATTGTCCACGATAAATTCGGCGGTGAAATTCCTCTCAACCGGAGCGCCGCCTGGGTTGCCGCCTGCGGTGCCACGTTGCAGGGTAAAATTTTCAACGCGGGAAAATCCTCCGCCTCCATTGATGGCCTGGAACGAGGCGAAGAGGCGTTTGCCCGCGGCGGAGGCGGGAATGGGGCTAAAGATGGAGTTTTGGGTTTCGTAGGTGGCATCGATGCTGGAGAGGTCTGAATCCAATGTTTGAATGATGGAAGCGGCACCGGTGATGAGGTCGGCATCGGTCGTGAACAAAGTGACTCGAATGCGGTTCGTGGCATCGTTCCAATTGAAGGCATCCCGCCATTGGTAGCTCGCTTGAAAGACTTCTCCTTCCGCGAGGGTGTGGCCTGAATCGATGGCAAATCGGCGTTGCTCGTTGGCGGCGATGACGGCATTGCGGGAGCCATCGAGTGAGGTGTTGGCGGGGTTGAAGCGGGTGGCCTGATGGGGTTGACCGGCTGATCCAAGATTGGACCAAAGGGGGGTGTCAGCGAATGTCCGGCTATCAACGGTTGAAGTGTCTGCATTGAAATCGCCATTCAAGAGACCCGGTTCAATCAGAGTGAGATCCGGGGTGAAATCTCCGCTGGGAGCGCCGTCGGAAAAGATGGCAGCATCGAAGCGGAGCGAATAGGAGGCTCCGGTTTCGATGAGATGAGTGGTCGTTTGGGAAAGGTTTGTGCCGTCTTCAAAAGTGAGGCGCCAACCGCCGTTTCCGTAATCGGTGCGGTCGTTGATGACCTGACCGGTGCCTTCCCAGCCAAGGACAGAGGGATCGGAGACGAGGGTGCGGTCGGTCCCATTGTTGAGCTCTCCGCCGGGGTTAACGAGGGGAATGGGTGCGGCGTGAAGAAGAGCTGCGGGTGTGAGGAAGACGAGAAAGAGTTTCATGGGGCTGGATGCAGTCTTTGGAAAATCATCAATTGGCACGAGAGACTAGGAGCCGCCCTTGACCCGCCAGAATCTCTTTTGAGCGGCGCTGGGGTCAGTGAAGGTGAAAGCAATCTCGCCCGGATAAGAGGTGGTGTCGGCGGTTTCATTGACGTTGATTTCGGAGACTCCTTCGAAAAAGTTCAGATCATCGGTTGCCTGAATGAGATAGGTGGTTCCGGTGTCGATCCACCGAAGGGTGACTTCGTTGGTGGAGGGATTGAAGGTGGCGTCGGTAATTTCGAGAGATTGAGCTGAGGCTCCGAGGGAGAGGGTACTGCCCTGGACAAAGAAAACTTCGTTGAAGGGAGCTGTGTTGGAGCCATTGAAGAGGAGAGTCCCGGCTGTGTAGAATTCTTCAAAGGTGAGTTGAGTGGCGTCCGTGATCGTGAGGGTGCCGGCGCTGTTGAGGGGGAAGTTGATATGCCGTTGGTCGGTGATTCCGTCGAGTGAGTTGGGGTTGTAGCCCCCTGCTCCGATATTGAGTTCTCCACCGGAGACGGTGACAACGATATTGGGATCATTTGCGCTCATGCGGAGGCTGTAGGTCTCCAGAGTTCCGCCCGATATGTTGAAGAATGTGTTGGCTTCGTCGATGGGCCGGGTTTGCAGTGAGATGTAGCCCATCGTGAATGTACCGCCGGAGACGTTGATGGTGCTGGTGTTTTCCTGGTTGTTGAAATTGATGACATTGTTCATCGTTATGGATCCGCTGGCGACATTGAGGGTGAACCCGCCGTCCTGTCCGCCGCCGACGGCCGCTGAAATGGCGGCGATTCCTCCGAGGTTGGCAGTGCCGCCGTTGATACTAAGAATAGCGCCGCCGTGCATCCGGACGACTCCGCCTCGTTGCCAGGTGCCTCCTTGAATATCAAATTTGGTTCCACCCATGATTTCATTTAGGAGATATGAGGTGGAGCCATCAGTGAGGGTTCCTCCGGTGAGGACAAGATCCCAGCCATCGAGATCGTTGTCTGAAGGCCAGGTGGCATCGGACGAGATCGTTCCCTGCTGGGTCAGGGTGGGGAGACCGTTGTCCCAGTTGAGGGCGTCAATAATGTTGTCGGGAGTCCCCGTGAAAGTGGTCTGGGCGCTCAAAGCAGCTGAGCTGAGTAGGGAGAGAATGATGAGATGTTGCTTCATGGGCCTGAAGGTTGGGAAGTATGGCGATAAAAAAGGCCCCAATGTCACAAGAGGAGCCATTTGAAACAAAGAATACGATGGCTCCTGTTCAGGAGCGTTTCCGCCGGACAAAGGCGGCGAGGCCAACCAGGGAGAGAAGAGCGCTGGATGGCTCGGGAACGGCGAGCAGTGAGATGGTGTCGCCGGAGACCTGGAAGGTTGAGTCGAAGGGGGCGGAGTTGTCACTGCCGGCGAGAAGGGTGCCATTGGTGTAGAGCCCT
>Ga0308011_10000708_pt1 | contig 16886 bp, 12 predicted proteins | sample Neamet177_FD_203144 | JGI IMG/M metagenome (GOLD analysis project Ga0308011, IMG submission 203144) | Marine microbial communities from water near the shore, Antarctic Ocean - #177 | ecosystem: Environmental > Aquatic > Marine > Unclassified | place: Southern Ocean | collected 2014-07-25 | reverse complement strand
GACCAAAGCCAATTTAAATTCAGCCATTGATTGGTAACGCTTGTCTATATCTTTATGCATGGCTTTATTAGTAATTCGTAGAGCGCTTGCGGGTAATTTACTGTTGTGCTGGTTTACTGCAATAGGTTTCGCTTTTGTTATTTGATAAGCAACGGTAGCGATTGACTCACCTTCAAATGGTAAATGACCGGTAAGCAATTGATAAAATGTTACGCCTAAACTGAAAATATCACTACGACCATCAACCTTCAAGCCCAATATTTGCTCTGGTGACATGTAGTAAGGGCTACCCATAATAACTCCAGTACGGGTTTTACTATGATCACTAACATAGGCGATGCCAAAGTCGGTAACGGTAACTTTGAGTAAATCATCATCATAAATAATGTTGCCAGGTTTGATATCTCGATGGACCACATTTTGTTTATGTGCATAATCTAACGCATCAGTTATCTGAATTAATAATTGATAAATTAAAGGAGGAGGTAAGGTGTGCCCTATTTGTGTAAATAGAGATAATGGTGCACCGGTGAGTAAATCCATGGCGATATAACCTAGGTTATTTTCTTCACCTACATCATATATTGTTACTATGTTGGAATGACTTAAGCCGCCTGCAGTTTGTGCTTCTCTAAAGAACCGTTCCTTAGCTTCACCAAATTCAGGTGAGTCAATATCATCACTTAGTTGTAAGGTTTTTATAGCAACATGACGGTTTATTTTAGGGTCTACACCTTGATATACGATACCCATAGCGCCTTTACCTAAAATACCTTCTACTTGGTAACGACCAAAGTTTTCAGCGGATAAATGATGTTTTATTTGAGCTTGGCTTGGTTTTTGTGTATCAACGATGACAAGCGTTTGCTCTAGATCTTCAACCGGCATAGAGGTCTTTTTGGGTTTTGTCACTAGGGGTGGCACGCTAGAAGCCTTTTCTAGTGTAGCGGTGGCTGCAGGTGAAAAATTTTGTGGCGATTTATATACTTGCTTACTTTTAACGATAGACTTCTTTTTTACAACAACCGCGGGAGGAAGAAAAGAAGGGCGTTTACTTTTTCCAGCTTGATGGTTTACGGCAGTTGAAACTAAATTCACTTCTTTGTGGTAGCCTAATAGTAAACACCATGTTCCTGTAATAGTCAGTAATACAGGCAATATTTCAAGCCACTGCTGCTGATTAAACATAAAAAATTGTAAAACAAAAAGTATAAAAACATAGGTTACTATACTTGTGAATTGTTGTTTAAAAGAGAAATATTGGATGAACCATAGGGAAGCGAAACCTATCGCGCCTAAAACCCAACATAATAGAAGGGTGAGGAAGCTTTGTGATAAATAATTATTTTTAGTTAAGTTAATAAGTAAGGGTTTAACGAGTTCATCACGGTGAAATATTTTATCGGTAATAATGATGACTTTATACTGGGGTTTAGGTGAGGATGTCGCCGTATTACTGTATTGCTGATTAATAAATTGATTTACCGACGTTAGGCGCTTTCGCCCGTTATCATTATTGCCTACGTTATAACGGTATAAGGTATTATCGTTAAAGTTATATTGAACAAGGTTATAAGCGTTTCCTGTGGTGAATACGTCACCCAAAAAGCCGAGGGAGAACTTTTCAGGACCCAAGGTTCTTTGTGTATTGCTTAAACTCAGCTGCCAGTGTTGATTGAGGATAAGTTCATTATGTAAACTTAATTGTTTTAAAACTTCACCGGGCAAAGTGAGGTATGTTTTATCTTGTTGTTGCCAAACTAAAGGAAAGCTCTGTCGTTCATTAAGTAATAGGGGGGTAAAAATAAAGTAGGGTGAGTCAATCGCTGAGTATTTTTTATTGTCTGTGAAGCGAAACCAATTTAGCCCACTTGAAAACATCATAGAAGATTTTAATTTCAGTGGTGTTGCTGATAGTAGATTGTTTGCGTCGATTACTATTTTATTGTTTCTAGGTTTTTTAGATAAGTACCGCTTAAATTTCTTTATAAACGTTTTTGATTGGTTACCTAATAATACTATTTGGCTGTTCGGCTGAAATGATAATAGGGCGCTAATATCCAACACATCATCTTCTTCAAATGACGAATACACAGTTAATACATCTGTTTCTGCTAAGAATCTAATTTTATTAGATAGTATTTTTTCTGGTGCTACTTTTTCAAGTAAACTGATATTTACCTGATTAACTTGATTTAAGCCGCCAGCAGATACAGTATAATAAATAGCTCCCCAAAAGAGTAAAATGAGGTAAAACCAACCCGTTCGATGAATGGGCAGAATACGATTGATCATGTGACGTTGTGACCTTTAGCTATTTATATATTGTTATTATTATGTTGCTAGGTTTGTATTAAACCTTAATGCGATAAGTTTATCAAATTTAAGATAATGAATCTGACCCGTTATAGGAAGTTTATTCTGTTAATGCTTTTTTTAGCGAAGTTTCAAGAGCTTTGTAACCTAATTTCATTGCTTGGAATAAGGCTTTCGCCTTCACTTGATCAGGATCCCCCTTTTTGACATAGTGATTAAAATCTTTTGTGTATTGCAATAATTCTTCGGCACTCAAGTTAGCCGACATTCCTTGTATTTTGTGGCTAATATCATGTTGTAGTTTGTTGTCACATTGCTCAATGGCATTTGATAATTCGCTAAGCTGTTTTGGGGTATCTTCTAAAAACAACTCAATAAGTTTTTTCTGAATCACGCTATTATTATTTAAGCGTTTACTAAAAGCCGCTCTCTCCCAAACATTTAATTTTTCACTGTTATCACTGTTATCGCTTTCAGAAACCGTTTCACCAGTATCTTTCGATGATTGGGAGAGCAAAGGGGCCTTACCTATAGTACTAGCTGAAGTCTCCGCCTTACTGCTTGGATTTTTAAGGGGGACTTCTAATTGAGTTTTAGCCGTTGAAATATTATTAATTATTTTCGGACGGTTAAAATACAGTGCTAATTTTTCTTTGATTTTTGCCGGTTCAATAGGTTTGCTTAGGTAGTCTGTCATACCCGAGGCTAAACATTTTTCTCTGTCTCCTTTCATTGCGTTCGCGGTCATGGCAATGATCGTAACTTCTTTATTCTCATCTCCAGCGTAACCGTTACGGATAGCCTTTGTTGCCTCATATCCATCCATTTCAGGCATCTGGCAGTCCATCAAAATAATATTGTAAGGCTGATTGCCTTTTGCATTTTTGAGCTGCGCTAAAGCTTCCAAGCCATTAACGGCAATATCAGGAATAATGTTAAATTCAGCGAGAATATGATAAGCAACTTCTTGATTAATACGGTTATCCTCAACCAGTAATACTCGACATTGACTAAAGTCATTACTGCTGTGAGTTATGTCGGTGTTGAACGTGTCAACATTTTCAATAGCCGCGTATTCATTATCTTCATTATCTTCGTTATCTCGAATCAGTGACTTCGACTCTGTCAATGAGTGAGTCGTTGGTAGTGGTAAGTCTTCTGATAAATCAACGTCTTCTGACAAACATAAATGTAAGGTTTTAAATAAATCTTTAGTAATAGCAGGTTTCGGAAAACAGGCTGAAAAACCTAACGATTTAAAATAACTGGCATCACCTCGAGCAGACATTGAAGTCATCATGACTAACTTTATATCTTTTAACTGGGTATTATTTTTAATATTTTTACCTATGCCGATACCATCTATGTGAGGCATATACATATCAATAAAAGCCATTTTTATATTGTCTTGTTTTTTATCTTGAACATTAGTTTCGAGTAAAGTTAATGCGGACAATCCACTCTCAGCTTCGTAAACAACTGCACCCCAGTGCTCTAATTGTGCCTTTAATACCAAACGATTAGTTTTATTATCATCGACAATTAATATTGGTATATTCTTAATGTCTACACTCGGTACTACAAGACTTGATTGTTCACTTTTAATGAGTTTAATGGTAAAAGAAAATGTTGAGCCTTGCCCAAAGACACTGGAAACGTGAATATCACCTTGCATCAACTTGCATAACTGCTCACAAATAGCTAGGCCGAGTCCTGTACCGCCATATTTTCGGGTGGTGGATGAGTCAACTTGTGTAAATGATTGGAATAAGTGGGATATCTTCTCTTGCGGTATACCTATCCCTGTATCACGAACACTACACTGTAATAATAAGTTGTCATTTTCTTCTGTTAAACTTGCCGTAATAACAATCTCACCAGTGTCGGTAAACTTTATGGCATTACCTGTTAAGTTGTTAAGCAGTTGCCTAATACGTCCTGGATCGCCTTTCACATGACTGTGTTCAATACCGCGGTTATCAAGGATAATTTCAATGTTTTTTTCTTGCCCTCTCAACGCCAGTGATTCAGTAAACTCACCAAACAGTTCTCTTAAGTCAAAATCAATCACTTCTAGTTCAAGTTTTCCGGCTTCAACTTTAGAAAAATCAAGAATATCATCAATTAAGCTAAGTAATGCTTCCGCACTTGAGTTAGCCAAATTAACTCGGTGTTTTTGTTCTTCACTTAATTCATTTCTTAATAGCAACCCTAACATGCCAAGAATACCATTCATTGGGGTTCGGATTTCATGGCTCATACTCGCAAGAAATTCAGCTTTATGGCGGACTGTAATTTCGGCTAATTCTTTTGCATCGACATGTTCTTTTTCTATTGTTTTTCGCTCAGTAATATCAAAGTTAACCCCCGTCAATTGTATCGCATCACCTAAATCGTTTGTTTTTATCAATGCCAATGTTTTGATATGCTTAATACTTCCTGAAGGGGTAATAATTCTAAACTCATAATCAAGGTCAGTTTTATTCACCATAGCGTTAGTAAACGTTTGATCAACCCTTCCAATATCATCAGGGTGAACTATTTTCTTCCAAGCATTAAGGCGACCGCTGAAGTTTTGTGGTGATATCTCATAAATTTTATGCATCCACTTATCCCAACTGAGCGTGTCGGTGGCTATTTCATATTGCCAAATACCAAGACTCGCTGCCTCAGCGGCGAGGCTTATTCTATTATTTACCTCAATTAAGTCACGCTGGTTTTTTTCTTGCGCTACTTCCAGTTGTTCTTCTTTAGAAATGTCACGAACAATACCTGTAAAAACTACTCTTTGCTCATTGGTGACTTTTGAAGTTGCTAAATGGATAGGAAATGATTCACCTGATTTTTTTTGTCCTTTTAGCTTTCTTCCTTTACCCATGATACTAGCAACGCCAGTTTTCTTATAGTCACCCAAGTAATCATCATGTTTTTCGCTTATTTCAAAGGGCATTAACATACTAACATTTTGGTTGATGACATCATTTTCACTATAACCAAACATTTTTTGAGCCGCTTGATTAAAGGAAAGAATTACCCCTTGTTCATTAATGGTAATAAAACCCTCTGCGGCACTAGAAAATATGGCTTTTATTTGCTCTGTGCTTTGTTCTGCAAGTAGTGCAGAGTGTTGTTGCTGTTGCAGTGCAAATTGCATTTGATTGAATAAATTACTAAAACTTCTAGCGAGTACACCAATTTCAGTATTACTGTTAACAGGGAGTTCGGTTAATTGGTTAGAACCCTCGTAACTTTCTAAACTCTGTGTTATTTGTTGTAACGGTGTAGCAATTTTCCTTGCCGCGATGATTGCAATCGCTAAAGAAATTAGTGCTAAAGCACTCCCTAGTACCAAACTGCGCAATCTATAATCAGTTAGGGAATTTTCCATTTCTATTCTATCTTTTAATACCAACAAGTTAAGTTGATGGGTATTATCAAAAGAATCTAACTTCATTCGCTGATAATGACCGACATATTTATTATTCTCAATATCGACCTTTCCAAGGTTAAACTCTTTTATGTCTTCTTGAATAATAGAGGAAAGGAGTGGGAATTGGTCTTGAATTAAATAGCGTCGACCTAAGTCAAAGCCAAAAGTTTTACTGTTGTCTGGGTGTGCAACAAAATCGCCGTCGTTATTTGATATATAAAATGATAACTGGCTCAAAATTTTTGTTTTTAAGTGTTCTATATAATCACCAAAATTTAGATTAATGATAATCAACCCAAAAACATGGCCTGTTTTAGCATCATAAATAGGGGTGGCAACACGTAATACAGCTTTGTGTGGCAATTCAATTTCACCAAAATTTCTATCTAACTCTATTTTTGAAAAATATACTTGCCCAGGATCTTTATTGATAGTGTCGATAAAGTAAGATCTTTTTGATTTTTTCTGTAAGCGAGAGCTAGGCATGACAATGTTATGACTATCATTACGAACATTGACAAGCTCTTGCCCATCATTAGTGACACCAATATAACGGATTTGGTAATAAAAGGGTTTATTAGCCAAATATTGACTAAAACTGACCTCGAGACGACTTTTCCACATCTGATACTTAGAATCATCTCCCTCAGTTGCTGACGTTAGCATTCCTTCAATTGGCGGGGTTTGGCTTAAAAATAATATATCAGCATAGGCTTGGCTATAAAGTTGCTCGAACATTGGCTCAACGAGATCGCTTTCAATGGCAATTTCATTACTGATTTGTTGTGCTAATAAACGCTCAGTTTCATAATAAAATAAAACACTAACTAATGACGTAACACAAAAAACTAAAATGAAAGCGGCAATAGGTATTTGAATGCTAACAGAGTATTTCGCACGACCAACAGTTAATAATCTTTTATTAGGCGTTTTATCTGGTTTATCGAGGTCGTTAATTATCGCTGATTTTGAGCTAGAGTTTTGTGTGATATTAGCGGGAGATTGTTCTGAGTCATTAGCAAAATTAGCCGACATAATGTCTTTCCACGAACCAAATATAAAATAAAAGGAGTACTTATAAGTTAGCACAGCGTTTGATATTCGCCATGAAACTAACGTTTATTTTACATAGATTTACTTGGGCTATTCTTATTGGTAAGCGAGTATGTTTAATGTGGTTGTTGAGGCTTCAACACAATTTGTATTCGTTGTTGAAAGAAAACTTTAAACTGGTGTACCCAAATCGCGTTTTTAAGCACTGTTTTAAGGGATGTTAAAGCACCTTTTTTGCTTGTTTTTTTTCTTTTCTACGCCGTTTGAAAAACGCAGATAGCAATTCACTGCATTCTACTTGCATTACCTTTGAACTAACTTGTACTTGATGATTTAATTGTTCGTTATTAACTAGATTAAAAGCACTGCCCGCTGCACCGGTTTTAAGATCGCTTGCGGCATAAACCAAACGACCTATTCTGCTATGCACTAATAAACCGGCACACATAGGGCAGGGTTCAAGTGTTACATACAAGGTACAATCAAGTAATCGGTAATTATTAAGGTGTTGTCCTGCTTGCCTAATGGCGTTCATTTCAGCATGGCTTGACGGGTCATTAAGCATTATGGACTGATTAAAACCTTCGCCAATAATTTCATCTTGGTGAACGACCACTGCACCAACAGGAATTTCATTATGTTGCTCAGCTTGTTGTGCAAGTTCAAAAGCGCGCTGCATAAAAGTCAGATCAAGTTGTGATTGTGCTTCACTAATTTCATCTTGAGTAGATTCTTGTTTGGCCTTAGGGTTTTCGGCTGAAGGGAGGATCATAAGAATAACTCTAGTAAGTCATTTAAGTATCTTTGACCTTTTGTCGTGACTTTCCAGCACTCTTCATTATTAATGACTTCTAGAACCATAAGGTTTCTACGTTGAGCTTCTTTAAGTTTTGGTAATACAATGTCGATATTAAGTCCTGTACTTTCTTGAAATTGACTCACTTTAAAGGCGCGATGAAGTCGTAGTTGATTCATCATAAATTCAAAAGGACGATCATCATCATTGACTTCATTAAGTTGATCTAAAAAATTACGTTCAATATCTAAATAACCTTTCGGATGTTTCACTTTTACCGTACGCATAATTTTATTGTTGTCGCTGTCGGTAATTTTCCCGTGTGCGCCACAGCCAATACCGAGGTAATCACCATATTGCCAATAATTTAAATTATGCTGACATTGATAACCTGGCTTTGAATAAGCAGAAATTTCGTATTGCTGATAACCTGCTTCATTGAGGAGTTTTATGCCTTGATCTTGAATTTCCCATAAAATATCATCAACGGGTAATTTAGGCGGTTTAGAGTGAAAAATAGTATTAGGTTCAATGGTTAACTGATACCAAGAGATATGGTTAGGATTTAAGCTAATCGCAGTTTTTAAGTCATCAAGCGCATTATCAATAGATTGGTTGGGTAAACCATGCATTAGGTCTAAATTAAAGCTGGTTACACCACATTCAGTAGCTAACTTTGCCGCCGTTTTAGCTTGGTTGCTGTCATGAATACGACCAAGTTTTATCAACTTATCAGAAGAGAAACTTTGTACACCAATTGAAAGTCTACTAACGCCTGCATTGAAAAACCCAATGAATTTATCGGCTTCAACAGTGCCTGGGTTTGCTTCCAATGTAATTTCTATATCTTCTTCATGGTCAAAACGGCTAAGCACTTGTGTTAATAAACTTTCAATAGCGCTAGCAGAGAACAAACTAGGTGTTCCGCCACCAATAAAAATAGAATGCAGAGGACGGTTTATTAACTTAAAGCGTTCAATATCCGCATCTAAATCAGCTATTAATGCTGATACATATTCTTGCTCAGGAATAGTTTCTCTGACCGCATGGGAATTAAAGTCGCAATAAGGGCATTTCTCTACACACCAAGGGATATGGATATAAAGTGATAGAGGTTGTATTTTTAACATGGATTATTGAACTCTTATTTGTTCTGAATTATGAATTGATTATAGTTAACTTGAATTCTGGATAAGCAATGTTACACAATAAAGCTATTTTAATCGTTTTCAGCGTTCCTTTTACTATCAATAGCCCACTATTGAGTACGTAAAAGCGCCTTGATAACGAATAAACTACCATCATTGTGAATTTACTTAATTTATTGGATAAGTTTCAATGACTTATGGGATTCATTATCCATAACTCAGGTTAGTTAACTTTTTAACTAATTTTTCTAATGCTTGACCGCGGTGACTTAATTTGTTTTTTAAGTCCCTAGGTAATTGTGCAGAGGATAATTTTAACTCGCTTTGCCAAAATACAGGGTCGTAACCAAAACCTTGCTCACCTTGTTTTTTTCTAGAAATAGAACCTTCCCAAACTCCGTGGCAAATAAGCGGGGTCGGATCGTTTTCGTGTTTCATATAAACCAAAACACAGTGGAAACGGGCTGTTCGTTGTTCATCAGGAACATTTAACATTGCTGCTAACAACTTATTGGTATTATCATCATCGGTAACTTTACCTTCAGGGTCTTTACCTTTGACAATATCTTCCGCGTATCTGGCAGAATAAACACCGGGGGCACCATTTAAAGCGTCTACTTCAAGACCTGAATCATCAGCAATAGCAGGTAAGCCAGTAATTTTTGCCGCATGACGCGCTTTGATAATAGCGTTCTCAACAAAGGTAGTGCCTGTTTCTGCAACTTCAGGTACATCAAACTCACTTTGCGGTACTATTTCTATTGATTGCTCAGCCAATAAATGAGCTAATTCTTTAACTTTGCCTAGATTTCCAGTGGCTAATACAATTTTTGACATGATAATTACCTGTGGCTTATACGACTTGTATTGGGGAGCTATAATTTGGTTATTCTATCCTAAAGGGACATTTTTCGCTAAAATTAACTTAAAAAAAAGCGCTTTAAAGCGCTATTTTATAACTATCAAATGGAAGTTAGTTATTAATCAACATAGAAGGTTTGTGAAAACTTTAATTGTTGCTTTTCTTTACCATCATTAATCATTATATCGAAATGAATAGTCTCTTCATTCGCGTAATTAACTTGAGCAAGGTAGTAAATTGCATCACCTTCTTTAACCTCTTCAAACTCTAACGATTTAAATTGACCCAAGTTATTTTTGGCTTGACCCATAATGCTCACCGATTTAGCAGGATTAGCTTTTTGGCTATTATCTAATACTGAAATATTAATTAAACCATTGTAACGACTACGGGTAATTCCATAAGCTTTGGCTATTTCGGGAGTGAAAAAAGTTGAGCCAATGGCCATGTAATGAACATTCATAGAGCCAAGTTTTTTCATGTTTTCAGCACTAGCAACGTTTATAAAAAGTAAGCTAACACTTAAAACGGCAATCATTGTGAATACTAATTTTTTCATGTGCATCTCCAATGTAAGGGCAATGTACCCCTACAAAGCTCCCCAATAAGGTAGTGAGTTAGATAGTAATATGTTTATAACATTCATCGCTAAAAATGCGACCAACATGGATAAATCTAAACCGCCCAAGTTAGGCATTATTTTACGAAGAGGTCCTAAAAAAGGTTCTGTTAATTGACTAAGTACCATTAATGTTGCGTTATAACCTTGAACAACCCAACTCATAATAGCCATGACTATCATGATCACAAACAGTAAGAATCCTGCTTGTTTTAGTAACACCAATAAACCAATGTAAAAAGCTAAAACGCCCAAACTTTCCCCGGATAAAGCCGCTAAAGTAACAAATTTCAACGTTGCTACCACGTAAGCTATTAATAAAGTTGCTAAATCTATACCGCCGAAACCAGGAATGATACGACGAATAGGCACAACTAATGGATTACTTACTTTTACAATAAATTGGCTTAAAGGGTTATAAAAATCAGCTTTTACCCATTGTAGCCATACTCTAACGATTAAAATCATTAATAAGGCGTCGAAGGCGAATCTAAGCAAATAAACAATAGCTTCCATTTTTTTTCCTCTACTTAATTTAAAATATTACGAATAAAACTTTCTAATGAAGGCTATTTTGCCATTTCTTCTGCACGGGCAATAGCAGCATTCATGGAGTTTTTAACTATTTCATCCATACCTTGCTCTTTAAATTTCTCTATTGCCGCATGCGTGGTTCCGCCTTTAGAGGTAACGTTACCACGTAATGTGCTGATTTCTAAATCACTATTTTGAGCAACCATTTGTGCAGAGCCAAGTGCTGTTTGCTGAACTAGCATACGACTTTCTTCTGCGGTAAAACCTAACGCAACAGCGTGTTTTTCCATAGCTTCCATAAATAAGAAATAATAGGCTGGTGCAGAGCCTGCAACGGCAATCACATCATTAATTTTAGCTTCGCTTTCTAACCAAATTATTTTACCTACCGCAGTCATTAATTTGTCAGCACTTGCTTTGTGTGCGGCAGTTACTTCCTTAGATGGATATAAACCACTCATACCTAAACCAAGTTGAGAAGGGGTATTAGGCATAACACGTACAACAGGAGATTTAGCTACAGTACTGTTTTGTGATAGAGCTGTTTGAATTTGTTCAACGGTTGTACCTGCAGCAACAGAAATAAATAGTTTTCCTGCAATATCGATAGCTTGGCTTATTTGAGAGCAAACATCTGTAATAAAGTGTGGTTTAACACAAAGCGCTATAACATCAGCAAACTCACTTGCTTTGATATTATCATCGGTTTGTAAAACGCCAAATTCTTTTGCTAATTGTAATCTTTTTCCTTCAGATGGATTAGCCACCATGATGCTTTGTGGAGAAACACCAGAGTTAACCAAACCAATAATAATCGCGCGAGCCATGTTTCCGGCACCAATAAAGGCAATCTTGTTCATAAATATTCCTAAAAGTTAAATTTTGTTAGTTCGTTCGCCAAAGATGGCAGTGCCAATTCTTACCATGGTTGAGCCATGAGCAACGGCTTGTTCTAAATCATTAGACATACCTAAAGAAAGTGTATCGACAGTGGGATATTCTTTCTTTAGTTTTTCAAATAAACTTTGCATTTTTTCGTAACAAGTTTTATCTGCATTTTTTTCCGGTACAGCCATCAAGCCACGTAAAGTGAGTTTATCACAATTATTGACTATATTAGCGAGGGAAAAAATATCTTCAATAGACACACCTGATTTTGAGTCTTCGTTGCTAATATTCACTTGTAAACAAACGTTTAGCGGGGTATCGTACTCATTATCATCTAGAATATGTTGATTTAAACGCAGCGCTACTTTTTCTCTATCAACACTATGAACCCAAGAAAAATTACTCGCTATTTGTTTGGTTTTATTTGACTGAATAGGTCCGATAAAGTGCCAGGTTAGCTGGGGGAATTTGACTAGAGCTGTTATTTTAGCAAGCGCTTCCTGTAAGTAATTTTCACCAAAATCGTTTTGACCTGCTAAATGAGCCTGTTCGACAAGTTCTACAGGTTTAGTTTTGCTGACAGCGAGCAATGAAACTGGCAATGTTTGTGTTGATGAATCAGAAAAATGAATTAATCGACCATTTTCTTGGCAAGCTTGCTGAATTTGAGCTTTAATTTTATCAAGATTATTTTTAATATTTATCATGTTAAATTATAGTGAACTGTTTTAACCTATTTTATTTTCTGGTTAGTATAACCTATTAGGTCACTACTCATTAATAATTACCTATTAAATAAGTGCTTATTAAATTATTACCTATGAAATAAGTACCTATGAAATAAGTACGGATAAAAAATGAGATAATTGTTTTTTATCACTTATATTTATCACCCTATATTTTTTTATTATATACAAAGAGGCTTTTATGGATATTACCGAACTACTTGCATTTAGTGTGCAGCATGAGGCATCAGATTTACATTTATCAACAGGTACACCGCCTTCTATTCGTGTTGATGGAGACATACGTAAACTCAATATCCCTGCCTTTGACGCCAAAGATGTTAATGCATTAGTGTATGACATTATGAATGATAAGCAGCGTAAGGACTATGAAGAAAACTTAGAGGTCGATTTCTCTTTTGAAGTACCTAATTTAGCGCGTTTTCGTGTCAATGCTTTTAATCAAAACCGTGGTCCAGCTGCCGTTTTCCGTACAATCCCCAGTAAAATCCTTTCACTTGATGATTTAGGTTGTCCTGAGATTTTTCGTGATATTTCTAATACTCCACGTGGTTTAGTACTTGTGACTGGTCCAACAGGTTCGGGTAAGTCAACGACATTAGCCGCGATGGTTGATTATATTAATGATAGTAAACCCGACCATATTTTAACGATTGAAGATCCAATCGAGTTTGTTCATGAAAATAAAAAATGTCTTATTAACCAACGTGAAGTTCATCGTGATACTTTAAGTTTTGAAGCCGCATTACGCTCAGCATTACGTGAAGATCCTGATGTAATTCTTGTTGGTGAAATGCGAGATTTAGAAACCATTCGTTTAGCAATGACAGCTGCAGAAACAGGTCATTTAGTGTTCGGCACTTTACATACAACTTCAGCACCTAAAACAATTGACCGTATTATTGATGTATTTCCAGGAGAAGAGAAATCAATGGTTCGTTCAATGTTGTCAGAGTCACTTCGTGCGGTAATATCACAATGTTTAATTAAAAGAGTAGGTGGTGGTCGTGTTGCTGCTCATGAAATTATGATTGGTGTTCCTGCTATTAGAAACCTAATTCGTGAAGATAAAATTGCTCAAATGTACTCTGCTATTCAAACAGGAATGCAGCATGGCATGCAAACAATGGATCAATGTCTACAAGGGCTAGTTAACCGAGGCATGATTACTAAAAAAGATGCCATGGAAAAAGCCGTTGATAAAAACCAATTCTCAGGTTTTTAACCCTGAAAGATCAACCGAGCCTAGTATTTTCAAGTAAATTAGAAAAGGATAACAAATGAGACTCCATGAATTATTAGAACGAATGGTAAAGCAAGACGCTTCTGATATGTTTGTTACGGCAAAATTGAAAGTAAGCGCTAAAATCAATGGTGATCTACAACCTATTGATGATGTGGTTTTGACTGCTGAAGAGTCATTAGGCTTAGTCCAAGATGCCATGAACGAAAAACAAATAAAGCAATTTGATACTGAAAAAGAATGTAACTTTGCCATTGAAATAGATGAAATTGGTCGCTTTCGTATTTCTGCTTTTTGGCAACGAGACATGGCAGGAATGGTTGTTCGTCGAATTGTTACCGACATTCCAGATGTTGATGATTTAGGCTTACCGCCTATTCTCAAAGACGTTGTTATGTCAAAACGTGGTTTGGTACTTTTTGTTGGTGGTACGGGTACGGGTAAGTCAACCTCAATGGCATCTTTAATTGGTTATCGTAACCGTAACTCACACGGACATATTTTAACCATTGAAGATCCGGTAGAGTTTGTTCATGACCACGGTAAAAGTATGATCACTCAACGAGAGGTTGGCTTAGATACTGTTTCTTTTGATGCGGCTTTGCAAAGTTCTTTACGTCAAGCGCCTGATGTTATTTTAATTGGTGAAATTAGAAGCCAAGAGATAATGGAACATGCCTTAAGTTTTGCTGAAACGGGACATTTGTGTATAGCTACGTTACATGCAAATAATGCTAACCAAGCGATAGACCGTATTATGCATTTAGTACCGTCAAATCAGCATGGTAAATTGTTATTTGATTTAGCATTAAATCTTAGAGGTATTATTGCTCAGCAATTAGTACCTACACAAGATGGACATAGCCGTGTTGCCGCCATCGAAGTTTTACTTAACTCGCCCTATATTTCTGAGCTCATCAAAAAAGGTGATATTGGTGGTATTAAAGAGGTTATGGAAAAATCAAATGAATTAGGTATGCAAACATTTGATCAGGCGTTATTTAAACATTATCAACAAGGCACTATTACTTATGCGGATGCGCTGCATCACGCTGATTCACCTAATGATTTACGTTTAATGATTAAATTACGCAGTAATGATCAAGGTGGAACAGGCGCTTTTACAGGAGTTACTCTGGATGGTTTTAACTCTGATGGAAGTTAGTTGTTTCGTTATTTAGAATAGGCTAAATGATTAAAGCTGATAGTGACTTTATACTTGAATTCAAGATAAGTTCCTATCAGCTTTTTGTATCTAACTATACCTAACTATATATCTAAACAAAACCTAACTATATATATCTAAACAAAGATATATCGAAATAAAGTTGGAGTCAATTAGTGGGTTTTCTTCTGGGGTTGTTTGGTGTTACCAACATAATAGAATAAGGTCCACGTTGTCGAAAATAAACCGGAAGTAGGCACTAAGTGAGTTGAAAACTCTACTTTCTGGTTAGGCTCAGCATCATTATTAGTAAAACTTGTTTTCATACCAGCATCATGTTTTCTTGAAGTTTCTTCTAACTTCCACGTATCACCTAAACACTCTTTAGTTACTTTTTTTGCACTTTGGTAAAAACGTTGGGCTGTTACTTCATCAGGAGCAACTAAGCTGCATGAATAGGTATGCTGTTCTCCTCCCCATGAAAATACTTGACAGTTTTCACCGAATAGTTGGTATTTAGCTTTCCATATATTAGTTACTCTTGCACCAACCTTGATTTCTTTTAATTGAGTAAAGTCATCATGATAGGCGTTTTTAAGTAACTCAAGTTTAGCGCAAGCGTTAGTAGTCGGCATGAGGTTATCGGTAATTTTTGTATTTTGATTAACACAACCTGCTAAGAGAATGCTGGACAAAATAATGGTCGATTTTATACGTGTTTTCATAAAATTATATCAGCCTGATGTAAAATTTTAAGGTAAATATTGCTTAAAAGTAATGTTACAGAATTTTAATGCTTTTTCCTAGTTAAGGCATGATTATACTTTAATTAAACTAATGACGAAGTCACTTACTACTTAAAAACACCATAAAACAATCAACAGGTTATAAAGTTTTTAGCTACAGTCGTTACTAAAATAATTATGTTTTTAGTTAGTTAAATAGCTTAAAATAATGCACTTCTTATTATAGTAAAGCCATTTAGACTAATTATCATGTTCCCCATTTCACCTTTAAGTACTGATACCTCAGAGTTTATACAAGCGAAAATTGACAACAAGACTAAACCATTAGGAGCACTAGGTGCGCTTGAACCATTGGCTTTGCAGCTTGCTTTGATTACAGATCAAAGACGTAAAAACAAGCTGGTTTCAAGTATAGAGGTTATTAATCGTTCAGCAGAAAATAACTCAAGTTCTAATTGCAAAAAACGTATCAGCATCAATAATCCTTCGATGTTAGTTTTTGCCGGCGATCATGGCATAAATGAAGAAGGCGTTAGTATTGCGCCAAGTTCAGTGACTGAACAAATGGTGCTTAATTTCTTACATGGCGGAGCGGCAATTAATTGTTTTTGCCAAAGTAACGATATTGAATTGACCGTTATTGATTGCGGCATCTTAAAACCTATTAACCAAGATGAAATTCCTCAACCAACTGACGATATAACAACTAGCGATATAACAGGTAACGTTAAACTTATTGAACATCGACTTGGTGAAGGAACACAAAATTTTTCTATAGAAGCCGCTATGTCTATTACTCAGGTAAAAGAAGGCATCGAACAGGCAAAAACATTAGTTAATACAAAAGTCAGTCAAGGTGTTGAATTAATATTGTTAGGCGAAATGGGTATAGCCAATACTAGCTCAGCCGCAGCATTAATGTCTGCATTAACGTCATTTTCAGTAAAAGAATGCGTGGGTCGAGGCACCGGTATTTCAGATGAGCAGTTAGATAAAAAAATAGCGTTAATTGAGAAAGCATTACAGCGCGTTACTTTATCTAATACTAATTACATGGAACCAGTGAATTTAGACCAAGAGGGTATTCTAAACATATTAGCTGAATTAGGCGGTTTTGAAATAGTTCAAATGGTCTCAGCAATCTTAGCATCGGCATCTAAGAGCATACTTGTTGTTATTGATGGTTTTATCGTTAGTGTTGCGGCATTAGTGGCACTTCGTTTAAATGAAAATGTCGCCAATTACCTTATTTTCTCTCATGTTTCTCAAGAAAATGCTCACCAGTTATTACTTACTGAGCTACTAGCGGCCCAAACTTTCTCGAATCAAACTTTCTCGAA
>Ga0308011_10000706_pt1 | contig 16904 bp, 19 predicted proteins | sample Neamet177_FD_203144 | JGI IMG/M metagenome (GOLD analysis project Ga0308011, IMG submission 203144) | Marine microbial communities from water near the shore, Antarctic Ocean - #177 | ecosystem: Environmental > Aquatic > Marine > Unclassified | place: Southern Ocean | collected 2014-07-25 | reverse complement strand
AAAATGATAGAATCATTTGGAAGATGGATGAGATGGAAAATAATAAACGATAACCAATAATTAAATTATGATCAAAGCAATCAACAACAGGGTACTAATACTACCAGACGCAGTAGAAGAGACAACAGCTTCAGGAATTATATTAACTGAAATACTTCCAGATATGCCAGATAGAGGTACAGTAATTTCTGTAGGCTCTAAAGTAGAAGACCTTAAAGAAGGAGATTATGTAATATATGATCCAATGGGAGCTATGCCTTTAAACGATGATGGTAAAGAGTACTTCCTGTTTTATGACCACAGTATCGTAGCTAAGATAGCTTAAACAGATACATTGTAATTAAGTATGCCCTGTAAGCCGTTCTGTCTACTATAGATGAACGCTTGGGCTTTCTTTATATTACCAATGAAACCTTTACTATCATGCCAATAATCAGTTGCAGACATAGATGAAAGATTCCTAATAGTTATTCCATTAAGTTCTTCTATGGCTTGCAGCTTCATTGCTTTATTAGTATGGAAGTGCCCTCTATGAACCTCTACATATACAGTGTTGCTCCATAGGTTCTTAAATCTCTGAGCTATAATACCAGGAAGACTAGCTGCTTTAGCTCCATCACCATGATCGGATATAATAAGATTATTACCATAAGGTATAGCTTTCATTAAACAATCACTATTATCTACCTTAACATTATCATTCTCCTCATAGTAAAGTTCTAATGTATCACCTAAATGCATAACAGATTCTCTATCATGATTACCTGGAATCACCATAACGTGAACATCAGCAATCTCTGCTAATTTATTAATAGCTTTAATTAAAAGTTTTCTAGCAAACCTATACATATCTATATGATAGTCTGAATTAAATTGAGGCGTACCTCTTGTTGTTGCAGGTATAGGCCAATCTTTATCAGAGTTTAATAAATCGTGTCCTACGATAAAAAGTATCTTATCTACGTAATAACCTTGGGCTCTATACAATAGGTGCTCTATGGCGCTAAAAAGACGTTCTTCGGCTATCTCCATACTGTATTCATCTCCTTTGATTCCTATCTTACCTAAATGTAAGTCAAATGCAGATATCTCTAATAAGTGTAAGTCATTTCTATCGTCTGGCCTTACTCTTTCTTTCCTGTCTACTTTTACAGATAAGTCTTTTAGATCCTCCATTAACTTATCTCTTACTTGTTGTATATTAAACTCAGCTTTAATAGGTTTAAGAAAAGCCTTTGTTCTAAACATAGTAACTGTTACAGGATTTCTGTCATTATCAAAACCAGTTACCTCATAAGTACCTATATCATATTTATCTACTTCCCAATGATCTAAATCAACATTACAAGCAGATAGTAAATCATCTAAAGATTTAACCCTAGTACAATTCTCTGCTGTAACTATAGCTTCTGTGTTTGTTTCCTGAAAGCTAAGTACTTCTTGCTCTTTAGGTATTGTATCTGGGTTTAAGGCTCTTAGCCTTCTAGCTACTGTTCTTATCTGTTCGTAATTAGTGCCGAACATCTTAGCTGTTTCTGCATACTTACTACGCATTAAGTGAGGATTACTTAATAGAAATTCTCTAATCTTATCATTCAGTGTCATTGGTTAAAGTGTTAGTTATCATTAATTCCAAAGCCATGCTGACTAAGGAGTGATAAATTTACGGGAAGTATTGCTCCTTTCCTTTTACCAAGCTTTAACTTGTTAACTGCTTTACTAACAATGCTTTTGTTGGTGAATAACTCGCCTTTGTTACGACCTTTACATATAAAGTTATTTAATACATATATCTTTTTACGTGAATCTATAAACGTCCATTTAGTCAACCATATAGGTATATTGTATCTCTTTGTTGGTTTATCCAATTGTTTTTTTAATTATAGTAAAGTCTTGGCTTATAACATTAGTTAATGCGTAAATATACACATCTTTATTGAAATTACCAAACTCCTTTAAAGCACTATCACTTTCTAAACTAATAGTAGCATTACTACTAAAATCACAACTTAGTATTCTAGTTATAGCAGCACCTTTAGAGGCCACTATTATACCATTTGTTATGCTTACATTTATATCCTCTAATACAGAAGCACTCCAATATAAAGAAATAATAGTTGATCCAGTACTAATACCGCTTATAATTATATTAGATAACTGATCACCTGCACTTAATTGTGTTATTTCAGAAAGAGCATTTATTGTATTTAGCGTATACCCTGTTATTTTTTTACCATCAAGAGCTTCTTTTAGTATGGTTGGTGATTTTATTTCTCTTATCTCTTTTGTTATTTGAGATTCGATTTGCTGATTATTTAATTGTTGTGTAGGATTTATAGGATTTACTTTTGCAATAAATTCAGGACGTGCCGAAAATCTTGATCTAGCTTGAGCTCCTTTAGCTCCATATTTATCTTTAATTATAGGCATATTATATTATTTACGGAATTAATGTTTTTAAAACTATAGTGAAAGATCCCCACATGTCCCCACTATCGTCATTAGCAGTGGCATCAAATCCAACGGCTGGAAACAATAAATCCCCTTGCGCTAAACTTGTATCTAATCCCGAATTTTCTAGTTTTAAGAACCTATTCTTCCTATTACCACTATTAGTATCGTATGAGTCAAAAGCAATGCAAGTGGCAGTTAAATCACTAGTGTTACCGTCACTTGGTTCGGGCGCTCTAAAAAACCCTATGACAGGTCTCAGCGTGTTAGGACTAGTACCATTTGTCTTGCAGTTTCCATAAAACCCATCTATCTTACAGGTTTTAGGTATTACAAAACCCGAGGTTTGATCTAGATAATCCACTGAGATAGTTGTCTCAATATCCACAGCTGATGGTGCATCACTAGCGGCTTGTGTTTCGCCAGTACCATGTTTGTTACTCCAAGAGTAGTATTCTGGGCCCTCTTGACCTGGTGACATCCAGGTGTCAGCCGCTATGTTTTGAGCTTTAAAAGAAAAATTAATATACTGGTAAGAATACCTAGTGTCAACGTAAGCTTTAACTGATTCGGCTGAAGCTACGTTAGATGAAGTAGCACCAGTCATAACGTCTGAATCTATTAAAGGCAATTGAGTGTTAGTGGTCGTGTCTGTATAATTATTGGCATGTACGGTCCCAGCGCCATCAACTGTAAGATCTACTTTAACTGTATTAGCGTCTATCTCAGCTAACAACGTATTGACTAAATGATTTTCAGTAATTGAATCAATAGCAATGTACTCACCATCAATACGGGTGGCCTTCCACTCTCCTTCCGTCAATTCCCCAACAGCTGTTACTTGTGTTTGAACAGCGTCTACATTTAAAGTTGGTATTGGGCCTGTTAAGCTCGTTCCACTTAAACCTGTTCCAGCTACGACAGCTGTAAGGTCTCCAGACCCAGACGCTATAGTTGCTTTTACAATTTTATTATTTGAATCCAAACCTAAGTTGCTACCACTAGCTATAGTACCAGAAGACACATCTTCTAGATAGACATCATTGCGAAATCTAGCTATAAAATCTACAACATGATTGCCTATCCATTTTATCATACTATCCTATATTTATATATTCTATAGTAACTTCATTTCCTTCACTTATCGCTCTAGATATATCTGGATATATTCTCTTGTACGCGTTAGTTGACTTCCCAACGAAACCATCTTTGACGATAGCATTGTTTTCCTGTGAGTCACCAACAAGAAGACATCCAGCAGTATGCTCATCAGTATTACCAGTGTGTATAAGAATGTATTCAAAATTAGGGACATTAGTGACGTGCAACATACCTTTATGAAATTCACCATATTTCTTTGTGTATTTATTATTAAACCCACCTTCAGTTCTTAACTCTAATTTATAAGTTCCAGCAGGGACTCTAGTCTCTCCTTTTACTTTTACATCTCTCATCTCATCTTCTAGTGTATAACAAAGGAATTTCATCTCTTGGTTATCTTCTAAAAAAAGCAAGCCAGAAGTACTATCCTCCTGGCTGCTAAATCTTAATACTTTAAGTTTCATATTTTATATTGGTCTAGTTGTCTATCGCGTCTACAATAAGGTATTGTACTTTTTGATCAGCTGTAGCTGCTGTTACTTTAATACTAGTACCTGTATCATCACTATTTAATTCCACTGGAGCAAAGAAAAACTCTCCTGGCTTAATGTCAGCAATTTCTTTTGAAGTACCTTCTTGTTCAGTTAAGTCTAATTCTACTGAGTAATCAGTATCTACGTTCTTAACGAATAAATAAGCTCTATCATCATTAGTATCAGTTAAAGCTAATTCAGACCCTCCAGTCTGTGCTAAGTGCTCTCCTGAATATAATACTTGGGATCCAGTATTTGGTACTGTAGAGAAAGAAGGTGAGTAGCTAAAGATTGTAGTACCATTTGCGTCTGTTAGACTAAATGTTCCTGAAGCTGTAAAAGTTGTGTGCATTGAAGCCATATCTATTGTTTTTTAATATTATTAATTAAGCTGCTGAATCTATCTCTACTGCGAAGTACTCTATAGTACAAACAGCTGTATCAGCAGAAGCACCAACAGCTTGTGTATCTCTAAGTACAAAGAACATCCATTCTCCTGGCTCTAAGATACCAATAACATCAGTGTCTACTGTAGCTACAGAATGAACTTCTATAAAGTTAGTATCATCTAAGTTTCTGATATATACTGCTTTTCCGTAAGTTGGAGCTGCCATTACAACAGTATTAGTGGTAGCTATATCTAATCTACCTGTTTGTACTTGATCTATACCTGTAAGGTTTAATGTAAAGTTACCTGAAGCGGATTGAGAAAAACCAGTTCCTGAGCTTGCAGAAACACTAGTTTGAGCGTTGAGTGTATAATTTTGTGGCATAGTTTTTTATTTTTTACAAATTTAAGAAATTTTTCTTATATTTTTTAGATTCTTTTGACTTTTTAAGCTCTGCACATTTTTCGTACTCTTCTAATGTACAAAAATAATCAATTAAATTATCAAAGACCTTGTTATTAATATTTTTTTTAGGTGAGAATGGTAATAAACATCCATTATATTCAAGCAATTCATTAAAGGTTATTTTATCAAGTATCAATAAATATGCGTTCTGCATAGACTCATGATAATCTTCTTCACTTGAATTTCCTTTTGTTACCATACTTATCACTTTTTTACTTTCTCTAAAGACCTACCTCCAAAGTAAGCACCTATAACGGTAATTAAAACTAATTGTAATAAATCCACCCAAGATGACTTAACCTCAAAAGAGATAATTCCAGCATCAATGAATATCAATAATACTGTAGATGCAACTAAGAATATTAAAACTAGTGGTCTTATATTTTTACTAAGCCATGAATCGGATTGCATATCCATCTTCCATCTTTCAGTTACCTCTTTTTGCATTTCTGCTTCATAACCCATTACTAAATCTTTTATTTTAGCTTCTGCTTCTAGCTTCTCTTCTTTAGATGTATGCAGATTATCTATAACTCCACCTACACTTTTTACAAGTTCGGCTGCTCCTCCTGATAATAAATTTGTTAATATACTCATAATTAATAATTTGTATTATTATTTGAATTGTTATTTGAATTGTTATTTGTAGCGTTACTACCATTAAATCCTTGTGCAGAAGTAGCTGCTTGTCCATGTGTAGCTCCTCCCATGTATCCAGTTTGTCCGTTATATACGTGAGTATGCATTCCTTGCTTATTATTTGCTGTAGCCCAAGCTGTAGCTTCTTGTGGAGTAGAATATAAAGGTATTCCTGATATAGTTGTTAGTATGCTCATTTTATTTATATGTTTTATTATTGTAAATTATCTTTTATTTAAAATATTACATAGTTAACTCCAAATTTGAAGTCATACCATTCTCTATTCCAGTATTTATTATACTTACCTTCTACAAAGTATCCTAAATTCTTATTCATCTTTATGCCATATATTAAGCCCGCTGAACAATCATACCATTGTTCTCCATTATTATACTTGTGGTAAGAAAACTCACTAGCATCATCATAATGATATGGCATTAAATTTCCCCAAGCATGTAGCCATCTACTTTTTGTATACTTATAATAATCAAACCCTACTACCACTGAATGTTGTATTGTATTTTTTAATTCATCTCTTTTTCTCTCTGTATAGTCTGCTAAAACCTGTGGTATAACTACTTCTTTCCAAACTTCTGAACTAGTTGCTACTACATTTCCATTAGGATCAGTATATTCATTCGCATATAAATCATAACTATATCCCTCTTCTATAGCTAAATGCGTATAATGTAAGCTACCATTATCTAGCATCCATTCATCTAAAGCATTGTATCCATAAGGTTCTGATAACCTATGTGCAAGTCCTATACTAAGAGCAAAGTTCTTATTTTTTTTAATTCTGTATTTTTCTGAGAGTTCAAAATATTCTATATCCGCAAATCCATTTTTTAAATACTCTACTTTTGCAGCAAACTCATTCATACATAATTTACCAACACAATCATCATCAGAACTATATCTAATGAAATGATGTTGATCAATATAATCTACTCCCTGTTGTCTAGAATAATCCATTTCAAATAGATACTCAAAACCTTGAACTTTACCTACAGTAGCATTATCTGACCAAGACTCTTCTGTTCCATCGTAAAATGTATTAGCCTTATTCTCATATCCAAATCTAGCTATTTTTCTAATACCAATAGTCACAGAATAGTCGTAAGGAGTCTCAATAACTGAGGTCTCTAGACCGTTATTGACAGAATAAACTTCTACGTCTGAGATAGAAGTACCTCCATTAACTGCTCCATAAACAGTAGAAAACTTTAAATGCTTCTTAAGATCAAATTTCAAATCTGATATATCTCTTAAAGTAATTTGAGCCTCAACAATAGTTGAGAGACATATAAATATAACTATTAGTTTTTTCATTAGTATGTAATTATTTTTCTTTCTACAGTCCCGTCATTATATATATAAAACAGAACTTGATTTTTAACTTCTTTTGTTTCTCTTCCTAATAAATCTGTAATTCTAACAACTTCTTTTCCTTTTGTTATTCTAGCTGTAGGCATAGGTAATCCTTCTGCACAATGGTTATATGTTAATTGACAAATAGTATCCCATTCATTATCACAACAATATTCATCTACTTCTATAACCCAAGCATAACAAGCGTCATTTAACCAATATGGTATACTATCACCAGATACGCAATAAGCGCTATATAAACAAGAAGCGCTGTCACTATAGTTAACCAGTCCTGAATAATTATAGGCTGACGGATCCATGCAGCCTGCAACCACAGCCATACACGAACCATTATCAGTATTAGCCAGCGAATCATAATTAATAGAAGTACTATCGGTACAGCCGTACATATAAGGTATACAGCTAAAATCTTCTGTAGTGGCCATGGAGTTGTAGTTAAGAGAAGAGGGATCGGTACAACCATACACATAAGGAATACAAGAATTATTGTTAACATTTGCTAAAGGGTTATAATTAAACATTGTGCTATCAATACAACCATATATAGGTAATATGCAGCTGAAATCGTCTGTATTACAACTATCACAATAATTTAAAGCTATTGGATTTGTACATCCTAACATCACTTCTATACAGGTAGTATTATCTGTATTAGCTAAAGGATCATAATTAAATGCTGAAGTATCCATACACCCATATACGTATTCTACGCAAGAACCATTGTCAGTATTAGCTAAAGGATTATAATTGAATTGAGATCCATCCATACATCCATATATATAAGATAAGCAAGATTCATCATCAGCATTAGCATTAGAAGAATAATTCCACATAGTAGAGTCTGTACATCCATATATAACTCCAATACAACTACCATCATCTATATTAGCTAAAGAGTCATAGTTTATAGCTATAGAACTCATACATCCATAAATAATAGCAATACAAGTATCTGAAGTATTAGCTAATGGCTCATAATTAAAGGCTAGTGGTTGCATACATCCTAAAATCACAGGAACACATCCACCGTTATCTATATTTGCTAATGAATTATAATTAAAGGCTAATGAATCTATACATCCCCATTCAGCATTAATATTACAACTACCATCATTAGTATCAGCTACAAATCCCTGAGTGTAGTATTCTAAGTAAGATGAATTAGTACAACCAAGAACATAAAAACAAGATGTATTTGTATTAGATGTATCTACGTAGTTAAGCGCTAAAGGATCCATACAGCCAAATATTCTATCGATACATAAGTTACCACAATAAGTGATTACAGTACGTTTTAATAATGGCTGTATAAAAGGAGGTGCTATTTCTATTATAGTCTGCCCTATAGGATTTGTTAATTTGAAACCACAATGAGCAGCTGATTGCATTGCTTGTTGTGCTATTGAAAATTTAAATGATACTGGTTCAGGTGAGTTTAAGTGTAATACATACTCTTTAAAGAAAGCTGCTGTGTCTAATGTGAAGTTCCATATACTATCTCCCTGTGTTACTTCTAAGTTTGAAGCTATCCATCCGTCTCCTACTAAATCAGTTAGTGTTAATATAAAGTCACAATCTGGTATTAAGTCCATTGTGTTAGCTAGAGCATCATAATTATACATTGTAGAATCAATACATCCAACTACTATTAAAGTTAAACACGAGCCATCGCTTGTATCGGCTCTAGGATTAAATTCCACATAAGAAGAATCCATACAACCAAATATTGGTGGACATGGATCTGATAAGATAACATGAGTGGTGTCATAGAAGAAGTTAGGGACAGTTCCGTGTACTATGGTGTCATAACACTGCACTACATAATAAGATCCATCTAAACCTCCCCAAAGAGCTCCATTTAGACCATCACCATAAGAATCATATATTGTAAATGTTAAATCCCCAATAGGTAAGCATCTTTGTTCTACTACAACTCCATAATCAGGTTGAGAATAATAGCCACTACCAGCAGCTACTATAAATCCAGCTGTATCTCTTACATCCCAAGAAGTCTCACTTTGATATTGATCTAAACTTATGATAATTGTAGTAGGAACACAGTTTTGCCCTAACAATGTTAATGGCAATAATAATAGTAGTAGTAGTTTTTTCATTTTAAAAATCGCTCATTAGTATATTATCTATTTCTTGTTGTACGTCTTGTTTTGTTGCTAGCATTTTAAAACTAAGATCTGCTTGAAACCTAGCTACCTCTATATCATCTTTAAATATAATAATAGTAGGTATAACAGCTATCTTGTGTTTCTTTTGTATCTCTGGACTAGCACTTATGTCTATATACATAATTGTTTTACAATCTTTTAAATCTTGAATCCAATCAACAGCATTAGCATTATTCCAACTAGCATTAAACTGTGCCACTGATATTTGACCTGAAGCTTTGCCACATACACACATGAAAAGTACTACAAGCATATACATACCAAAAATCTTCCATGTAACGCTAGGCTCTTCCATTATCTATTATAAAGCTTATCCTCTATTCTTTCTAGGGTTTTCTTCATCTCATCTACATCTTTTTTTGTCTCCATAATAGTAGCCCGTATCATTTGGTCTTTCATATCAAATTCCATTCTTGTGACTTCTGGATCTGGAGCAGCTGGTAATGTTTTTGCTTCTGCAATATCGGCTTGTAGCATGAACCACATACTGATAACAGTGGCCATAGCAGCTCCAATACCTGTTAATGTTTTGATGCTTACTTTAAATCCACTATCTTCAGTTAGTTCTTTAGTCATAATTATTCGGTAAATAGTGCGCCTGCCACTAATGCTTGTGCTTCAGTTTTTGTTAATACAGAATTATTTGGATAAACCATTCCAGCACCTAAATCTATTATTGCAGATAACTCACCAGTTCTTAAACTAAATTCTCCCTTTACTATAATCAAGTTACCATCTAAACTTACTCTTGGTGATCCTAGCTTTCCTTTAAAGGCTGATTCTTTCCATGTTGGGGTGTAAGCAGTTGTAGTATCTATCTGTTGTTCTATATAAGTATATGACTCTTCTACTTGTGGAGCAGTTACAGCTCTATCTCGTGCATTAGCCTTAATAATTAGTTCAGCTTTATTATCACCTGAAGAGTAGTCTATACTTGCATCATCCATATAAGCTTTAATTTCAACTACAGTATTATCTTCTGAAGGAAAGTAATCATATTTATTTACCATTCTTGTAGCTGTTCTCTCTACATCTACATATGTGTAGTTATCCCAGCCAAGTTTAGGTTGTAATACACTAGGTATCGCAGACTCGTAAGTTGTTTTCTTTAAACACGTGTATAGTTCGTAATTTGCCATTTTTTATTTTTTAATTTCTGTGACTACCTTTTGTTGCTTTATAATTTCTCGTTACTTCTGCTTGGGTTAATACGTCATCATATATTAACACGCCGTCTATTGCTCCTTCAAAAGAAGCTGTATGACCAAATCCTATAGTAAGCGGTACGCTAGCTGACTCATCCATAAAAAGCCCATCAGTTGCATTGGTAGTTGTACCACCACCAGTTACACCATCAAGATAAAGTTTTATATTACCGTCTCCATCTCCCGCATCAGTGGTTGCGACTATGTGATACCAAGTATTTAGAGAAAGTGCGCCCGTTATGGCTTCTTTTAAAGTACCATTTTTTTCTACTTGTAATTTAAGTCTTTCACTTCCATCAAACCCAACTCTCCAACCATCTGTAGCATCGTTTCTATTGATCACCCACTCACCACTACTTACATTGTTTTTCTTTACCCAACAAGATATAGAAAAAGCATTATCTTCACCAATAAATGCTAAATCATCATCAGCGGTTCCACCAGCTGTTGTAACAGGTATATCTACGTAATCGTCAGTACCAACTGTTAAATTCAAACAACTAGTATTCTTCTCTCTATTCATTATAAATCCTTGCGAATCTCTTGAGCTATCGATTCCTTGTGGGATTAATAGGGTTTCGGTTACACTTGTTGGTGTACCATCATGGGTTCCTGGGTCGTTAAGATTTACCCAAGTACTCAAGCCATTATTCCTCCAATAACCTTTTATATTAGCAGCTGCAGAGTGTGTTAAAGCATCTAGAGCTTTTCCGTCATTATATAATTCATTCACTTCTGCTTGAGATAATTCATCTGCCCATATAGACGTTTCTGTTATAGCGCCGTTAGCGTATGAAGTTGCTCTTTCGTTAGATCCAATACGAATTCCCGCTGTTTTATTTTCCATAGCAGTATAAGAACCACTACTATTATCTACATTATCTACCAATACTCCGTTTATATAAAGATTGATTCCCGCATCTGCATCGGCTTGATTGCCACTATATGTAGCTACAACATGTAACCACTCTCCTTCCCGAGAAGTAATAGCTGTATTATAAGATCTACCTTGATAGGCATCGGTACTATCATCCCAAAGCATAAAAGTAAGCGTATCACCACCCGTGGTTCTAAGTTGCCATTCTCTTTGGTCAGCACTATCTTTACAAATAACAGGAAATGTAGTTGCATCATTCATATATATCCAAGCGGATATACTCATAGCGCTATCAGTAGTGGCATTACCAAAACTAAAATCATTATGATCTGCAATCGCAACATAATCCGCTAATCCATCAAACCAAGCCAACTCATTATACGATTGCAACGCTGTTTGCGGTATATGTAATTGTTGATCTGCATCTGTCCAGCCTGAGGCTACACCTACTTCTTTAATACTAATATTATCAACGTAAAAATAATTGTTATTTACAGCAATAAATCCACCCGATCCATCAGGTTTAAAACCTAAAATTTGAATGTTTGCTATATCATCATCAGTAAACGTTACTGATATTTTAGTCCAAGTATTTGTAGCATCAGTTGTGTTTGATGCTACCGTGGTACCACTGTTGTTTTGTGCTTTTATTTCTAATCTCGACATGGTTTGAGAAGCAGGTAGATAAACAAAACAAGAAGCTTCATATGTACGTCCAGCTATAAGACCCATATCACTACCATCAACGAACCTTAAAGCTGGAAAGCTAGAACTACTATCTGCTGTTACTTTTATAGACTTACTTCCACCCGATGCTTGTTCCGTACTGTCGTCCATTGTAGCATCAGCAACACTCATTGGTTCATTACCTATTTGTATCGTTGTTGGATCTGTAACTTCACAATCTCCATTAGTAACCAACTCATCCCCATGAAATACAGTTGTTGCGTGATGTTTGTCGTTTATAGCTTTTACCGAGACGTTGTCTACGTTTAATTTTGTTGACGAGGTGCCTGCTGATAGTACTACCTCAGTATAATCCGCGTCTGCAACCCCTGTAAATTGGAAGGTGCCATTAGCACCCATCGTCTGAGTTGTGTTGTTATGAGGCATTCTAAAGTAAACAAAGCCAGAAACAAAGTCTGATATTGTGGCTGTAACTATATAACTAACCCCGCTCTTAATAGATTGGGGGGAGTTTGTTAACCTTGTGTAAACACTCGGATTATCAAACCTACCCTTCCCATTGCTAACGGTTATATTAGCGTGGTTAGTTGTCCAGCTTGATGCGCCGTCAAAATCTCCATTAGCAACCATCTCAGAGCTCAACCCACTATTAGCTCCATCTAAAATATAAGATTGTTGGCCTCTATGACCATCTTGCATTGGATACCATAGTTTAAGATTGGATTCAGTTAAAGCTGTACCACTACCGCTTATAGCTGTTTCTTCTGGATTTAAGTAATCGAATGTTACGTCTGCTTGTGTGAATGCTTTATCCCATAATTGGAAGTCAGACATCATGCCATTGTAATATGCACCGCCATCATGAGCATTATAGCCTATTTCCAAAGTGTTTGTTGAGAGGGATCCTAGGTGGTTGTTGCCGCTAGTACCAGTTTGTAAAATACCATTTATATATAATTTTATATTTGAGTCATCACAAGTGCAAACTATCCTATACCAAGTATTTATATTTATTGTCCCTGAGGCATGTACATAAGATCCATTATAAATAGTGTGTGATATTGCGCCTGAAGCACCAAGAAGCAAACCCATCCTACTAAGACCACTAACGCCACTGGGATGAATAGACCAAGCGGTGCTTCTAGGGCTGCCAGAAGAAACAACGGGAAACGCGGGGATATTTATCCACCCAGCCATAGTAACCTGCTTAGCTACAAGTACATCTGGATAATCTGTTGATACGCTTGTGCTTGCGGTTAATTTATCTCCAACCCCATCAAACTCTAGCGCACGTCCAGAATATATTTGACCGTGATTGTTGTTTGAGAAAAACTCGACTTCATGTAGTTCTATGTTGTCTATTTCTAATGTCTCGCCAGTATCGTGATTTAGCCAAAGGAATAGAACGTCTCCAGATCCAGTACCTGTATCCGTTCTTACTTGTAATATTACTTCATGATATCCAACTGTACTGATTAGAGCTGTTGTGTTTTCAAATATTCCAGTAGATGGAGAAAAACCACCTGTATTAAGAACTATACTATCGGAATTAGCAACTATTTGATATTTTAAACGCACCATTTTACCAGCCATAGAATCCGCGGCCCACAGATCAGCCGCTGTCTTAAGTGATTGGTTTTCCCCGTCGGTTGTAATCACACATTTATTACTGTCACTACCATCTATTGTGATACCTCCACCAAATGCAGTCCAATTAGCGTCAGTAGTGAAAGTTCCGTTTATAATGTAATTACCACTTATATCTTGCCGTCCGCTAGACGTATCTCTAGCTCTAGCTAATTTTGGTAACTCTATATGTTGTATTGTTGTTGCCATTATGATAAAGTTCCTGTGTTACCGTTAATTTTTTGTATTGTTATGTTATCTATTGTGACTGTGAAAGTTGCTCCTGAAGTATTTTTACCTCTTATATTAAAAGTTTCTCCATCACTACTAATAGCCGATCTAAAAAAAACTTCATAACTACCGCTTCCAGTCGCGTGGGTAATAGTGGCATAGTTACCACTATTATTAGCAAATCCCGATGAGCCAATGTAGAGCTCTCCAGAACCAGCATCGAAGGTAACATCTAAACTAACTTTATACCAAGTGCCCTGCGTTAAAGATGCAGTTGTTTCTCTTATATCTTGATTATTTGTAGTACCACTTAGTGTTGCAATTCCATTGTCTACAACCCAGTCCGCTGAGGTTGTCCAATTAGTACCAGCTGTATTAGCTGCTGTATCAACATTAAATACACCATCTACAGTTTGATCATTGGAAAGTGCCGTGCTACCACCATAATGATTATCGTAAACATATCCACTTCCACCTACATAGGTTTCAGCAGGGTTATCTAAATTCCACCATGAAACTAAATCTGTTTTCTCGCTATTAGATAAACCTGCATAATCTTTTTGCATTATTGATTTGACTTGAGGTTGGGATAGTACCTTTCCACTCCACAACCCTACGTTACATATATATCCAGAGAAATACCTTGAGCCTTGATAACTCCCTATCGTGCCAGTTCTAAGAGAAGTATCTGGAACAGAATCAGACACCGTTGTAGATTCTATAAATACACCATCCGCATATACCTTTATAATACTATCATCACCACTCACTTCCAGTGTTGCAGCTATATGTCTCCAGTTGTTTAGCGCGGTAGGGGTATCCCCGTCACCAGTATCGTCGGAGACATCCGCCCAAACAGTCACCTCTGTAGCGGTGGTCATTTCAACCATAACATCTCCAAACCTCAAAATCGCACCTCGTTGATTTGCCGTCATGTAAACCCAAGCGGTAATAGATTTATGTCCAATTATTCCAGGTCGAGATTCTAAATTTATAAAGTCATTAGTACCGTCGAAAAATGCAGCTCCAGAACTAACGGGTTGCACTGGGGCTACTCTATAGTCATGCTTTAATACTAAGCCATCAGTTACAATAGACGTACCTACCTTAGAAATACTAGTTATATTTGAGCCTAAGCCTAACATTACTCTCCTATATAAGCAATGACCATTCCTCCAGTCATATCAATTTCTGTCCATCTACCATATATAGTAATCCCAGCAGGGAATACATCATTAACATCTATAGCGTCTCCACCAGTACCTGAAATAGCAGTTGCAGCGCCTGCATCATGAGCGGCTGCATTAGTGCCAGGAAATTCAACACTGTAATGATTAGTATCAGCTACTAAACCACCAGAAGAATCTAAAGTTGTTTCTGCTAAAAATGTGATTGCTATAAATACTTTATTTGAAGGAGGTGTAATTGCTCCAGCTACAGATGTGAATATAGAGCCTATTTGACCAAAACCTTTTCTTACTAAATCATCTACGTTTGCCATTGTCTTTTATTTATTTATTATAATATTGTTGGAATTTAAATTTTTACAAATATACAAATTTTTTATCTTATTAAAGAGCTTGTTTCTTTTTTACCTTTAGGTCCTTGATAGAAAGCGTTTAACACATCTTTTCTAATTTCTGCCAAAGGAGCTATACCAGTTAAAAATGTTTTAGTAGCTTGTGATGTTCCTGACTCTCCATAAGCGCCTGTACGTTGAACTTTATCTCCTCTAACAGCTTCACTAATTACTTTTGTTGAATTTTTAAGTGTGCTATAAGAAGATGGCACTAGAGTATAATTAGCAAATCTATTCATATCTGTAGTTACAAATACATCATGAGAAAACTTCTTTAATCTCCTTAGAGTTCCTTGGTCTGATTCATCATCATCTTCCATTATAGCTATAAGACTAAGTAAAGTAACGCCTATTCCTATACCTCTAATATGATTAATGATTTCTTCTTTTCTTTGTTTGCTTGACTCATTAAATATATCCATAATATTCTTTTTTGTCATTTCACCAGCAAAATACTTTCTAAATATTCCTACTACAAATTCACCAGAAGCCCTATAACTACCAACATTAACCTCTCCAAATCTATTAATATCTTCAGCTTTAATTCTATCTTGTATTAATGTAATAAACCATTTCTTAAATTGTAATAGAGCTTTACCATAAGAGTACATAGAAAGCATACTAGCATCTAATGCAGAATACCCCTCACCATGTAGAGTGGATATCTTATGATTAATATACATAACTCTTTTGTCTGTTATAGGAGTTGTGCCAGCATACTCTTCATTTGTAAGCATTCCTAAGAAAGCCGAACCTTGTATATATCCCTCAGACGCATCCATAAACACATAAGACCATCTCTCTATTGTACCATAAAGACCTTTCTTTTCAGACAGGTGAATAAATTCATCAAAACTGTATTCTATAATTCTATGTTCTTTAAGGATAGCTTGAGATTTAAAATAATCTTTCCAATATCTCGTTTCACCTTTTATAAATTGAGCGCCTCCTCTCTTACGTAGTTCCTGGTATTTACCTGCTAGTATATTACCTACACCAACACCCATATTAAAACCAAGTAATCTTAAAGAGGTAAGCCTTACAAATCCATTTATAACTTTATCTCCTGTTTTACCAAAGATACCCTCTTGTGTTTTCTTCTCTAAGAAGCCTTCCTTCCACCACTTAGTTAAATACTGTACAGCATTCTTATTGTCTATACCTTTATTAAATCCTATAATAGAGTCTGTAAGTATAGCTAATTTACCCATACCAGCAAATCCATCTTTCTCTCCATGCATAAATAATGAGCTTCTAACAAACTCTAGTAAAGAACTATTAATATCATAAGTCATGTTCTGAGCTCTCATGCCTTGTCTTCTCTCATACTCTTGTATTAACTCAGCATCAATATCACTTACACCTTCATCGCCAATCATTCTCTTGATCATAGCTCCGTTATTAACTAAAGCATCATACTCTACATCAGAAAGCATAATATCACTACCATCATGATGTTTACCTTTAGCTTTTTGTTGCTTAGCTATCTTTCTTAGTTTATCTAATTCATATATCTGTTTACCAGAAGCTAGTGTAATCTTAGAA
>Ga0308011_10000700_pt1 | contig 17024 bp, 20 predicted proteins | sample Neamet177_FD_203144 | JGI IMG/M metagenome (GOLD analysis project Ga0308011, IMG submission 203144) | Marine microbial communities from water near the shore, Antarctic Ocean - #177 | ecosystem: Environmental > Aquatic > Marine > Unclassified | place: Southern Ocean | collected 2014-07-25 | reverse complement strand
CAACTATAGGAGTAAGGATTGACGCAGAGTGTTTATGAGTTAGTTAATTAAAAGTGTTTAATGCTTTTTTATGCTCTTACTTGGTGCTTTTTAATCGGCAGTGCCCTTTTTTGGTGCTAATAATTTCATGTAATAATCCTGCACAGAATATATTTTACTGATGGCTATTAATAATTTATATTTTTTTTGTGCTGATATGTTTAAAATACATAATCTAGAAAATAGCTGCTTTTGTTGAGATGTACGCTAATTCTAGCTTTCTTTTATATTTTTATTGTTTAAACACCTTAAAGGGTTGAAGTGCTTTATGAACAAATTGACGACTACTATGTTGGTTAACATTATTATTTTATCGTTAACTATCTCAGCGTTAAGTTATGCAGATGATTCTATGAAAAAATGGACAAAGCCAACACCCGTTTTTAAACAGGATTTTGATTGGGTCAAATTAACTTCTGATGAATGGCTCAAAGGTGACATTATTTCAATGTACGATGAGAAGCTCGAGTTTGATAGTGATGAGCTTGATGTTCAAACTATAGACTGGGAAGATGTCGCTGAATTACGTAGTAAACAATGGCAAAGTATTCGAATGTTTAATGGCACTATCGCTGAGGGAAATATAGTCATAAAAGATGGGGACTTAACTTTAACTAGAATGGGTGTGACTACTAATTATGAATTAGCCAACCTTTTATCTATTGCCTCATCAGGTAAAAATGAACGCGATTTATGGGATGGTTATATTAATTTAGGTATTAATATACGAGATGGCAATACAGTCCAAGTAGATTATACTTTTTCAGCGGGTATACAGCGCAGAAGTGCAAGTAGTCGATTTAAAACTGATTACGTAGCTGATTATAGCCGTTATGAAGATCAAGAAACCGAAGAGGTTAAGGTCACTGCCGATAGCCAGCGTTTAACCTCTTCTTATGATTGGTTTTTTAATCATCGTATTTATTTCCGAGCTGCAGATTTCGAATACACTTCAGATGATTTTTTAAACCTAGATTATCGAATCCATTACGGTATTGCATTGGGTTATCATATTATTGACACAAGCAAAATAAGTTGGGATGTTAATTTAGGTCCTAGTTATCAATCTACAAAATATCTCGATGTTCAAGATACTGAAAGTGATACCGCACAGTCTTTTGGTTTAACTGCTGGGACTGAATTTACTTTTGAAATCTCTAGTAATATTGACTTTGAGACAGCATATAATATTCAGAAAGTGGATGAAGAGTCAGGCGATACGATTCATCATTTTCAAACAGGTTTAGAGATCGACATTGCGAGTGACTTTGATCTTGATTTAACATTCTATGCCGATCACACATCAAAGCCCAGACCTGATAGCGCAGGTGTTACGCCTGAGAAAAATGATTATCGTTTAGTGGTTAGTTTTGGTTATGACTTTTAGATGACAGATATTGAATTAGCAAAACACTGCAAGCACAAAGATCTTTAATTTTTTTGTTAATTGATGAAAATATAATAGCTAGAATATAGCGAATTAAAATAAATGGTTAATATGATATTGTGACTAAGCTTCTGTTTTTATTTTTGATTGTAATTTCTTCTGTTAGTCATGGGCAAGAAGGAACAGGGCAGAGTGAATATTGGAATCCCCCCATTCCTGCTTTTTCTCAAAAATTTGATTGGTTGATGTTACATTCAGGTGAATGGCTTAAAGGCGATATTATTTCAATGTATGAAGATGAGCTTGAATTCGATAGCAAAGAATTCGATATCGTTATTTTTGATTGGAAAGATGTAAAAGAACTTCGTAGTCGATTCGACCAACAAATACGTTTTGCTAATGGTAGAGTAAAAAAGGGCTTCCTTATTGTAAAAGATGAACAGCTGATATTAATCAGTAACGGTAGTGAGGAGCATTACCCCCTATCTGAATTATTATCTATAACATCAGCATCCGATAATAGAAGAGGGTTATGGGATGGTAAGTTTAGTTTAGGTATGAACCTTCGTTCAGGTAACGTTGATGAAATAGATTATACCGCTACAGCAGCGGTTCAGAGAAGAACCCCTTTTACGCGTTTTAATATTGATTTCATCTACAATTACAGTAAATCGACTATAGCGGATGATGATCAAGTTCTTACTGATACAAGTCGTTTGACCTCATACCTTGATTGGTTTTATAGCAGTAATGTTTTCTTTCGTATGCTTGATTATGAACACTTTACTGATTTACAGCAAAATATTAAATATAGAAACACAATAGGTCTTAGTTTCGGTTACCACCTCATTAATGACAAACGCTTACAATGGGATGTAACTATTGGCCCCAGTTATCAACAAACAAATTATTACAGTACCTCAGCAGAAAATGCACAAAACAGTGGTGTTATTGTTTTAGGCACATTATTAGATTATGAAATATCTAGTCGTATCGATTTAATATTTGATTACCAATTACAACTTGTTGAAGAAGATTCAGGTAAAAGTAATACACATATAAAAACTGCATTTTCATTTGATCTTAAAAATGATTTTGACTTAGATCTAACCTTTATACTCGATCGTATTACACAACCTGTCGCGACAGAAGGGGAAATTCCGCCGGAGAAAAATGATTATCGATTATTGATTAGTTTGGCGTATAAATTCTAAAGAAACCTCTCTACATTAGCAGTGATGTTATTCATGGCTTATTTCAACATCTGTTAATGCGGTTGAACTACAAAGTAAAATATAACCTTCTTGCTGCTCACTTTCAGATAAACCATCTGTTGTGTTTTGCTCAACTTGACCGCTAATTAATTTTGCTTTGCAACGGCCACAAGAACCACCACGGCAAGAATAAGGTAAAATTAAACCCGCTGCTTCACCTTGATCTAGTAAAGAATCTTGTTTATTTCCTTTATATTCTTTATTCCAACGACTGAAATTAATTGATACTTTAGTTTTATTATTTTGATGTTCCATTATATTAGCTCTCTATTACTGGAGTAAATTGGTTTTATTATTAATATCATAACGCACTTTGCACTTTACTTAACTAATTTTAAGAGGAGTGTTTACTGCCAAAGCTAAGTTATTAAGGTATGATATCGCCAATTTTAGCGCTTCTTTTATACCGTAAATTTAGGTTTCGATTAACTCTATGACAAATAAAATTAAACACCTTCATATTTTAGGGATTTGTGGCACCTTCATGGGAGGCATTGCTGCTATAGCTAAAGAGCTTGGCTTTAAAGTCAGTGGCTCTGATGCCAATGTATATCCGCCAATGAGTACTCAGCTAGAGCAGTTAGGCATTGAATTAATGTCAGGTTACCAAGTTGATAACTTCTCTGATGATATCGATTTAGTTATTGTTGGTAATGCCATGTCTAGAGGAAATGCCATGGTGGAATATATGCTAGACCGCAATATTCCCTATACATCGGGTCCACAATGGTTGCTTGAGAATGTTTTAAAAGATCGTTGGGTTCTTGCTGTTTCGGGTACACACGGTAAAACAACCACCAGTAGTATGCTGGCGTGGATTTTAGAATATGCTCACCTATCGCCAGGTTTTTTAATTGGAGGTGTACCTCAAAATTTCGTTAGTTCGGCAAGGCTAGGTGATGCTCCTTTCTTTATTATTGAGGCGGATGAATACGACAGTGCATTTTTTGATAAACGCTCTAAGTTTGTTCACTATCGACCTAGAACCTTAGTGATCAATAATCTAGAGTTTGATCATGCGGATATTTTTAATGATCTCAGTGATATCCAAAAGCAATTCCACCATCTTATTCGTATGGTACCCAGTAATGGTTTAATTTTGTCTCCAGCTAATGAAGTCGCAATAACTGAAACGTTAGCTATGGGGTGTTGGACACCTACCGAGTTTTCTAACTTAGCGCTTAAAGAAAACTCTCATGATGAATCGCAAGTTGGCATTCAAGCACGTACTCAAATAGATTCTACGCTCGATATGGGTTGGCAAGCTATAAAATTAAATGCTCAAGGTAGTGAGTTTATCGTTAATTTTAACGGTAAAGAACAAGGTACCGTCAAGTGGGGCCTTATTGGTGACTTTAATATTGATAATGGCTTAATGGCAATAGCGGCAGCTCGTCATGCAGGCGTGCCTGCACATATAGCTATCGAAGCCTTAGCTGAATTTATTAATACCAAACGCCGTTTTGAACTCCGAGGCATAGTTAATTGCATTAGTGTTTATGATGATTTTGCTCATCATCCAACAGCTATCGCAAAAACTTTAGCCGGCGTACGTGCTAAACTTTCACAACAAGAAAACGAACTAGTTCAGCCAGGTCGAATCTTAGCAGTATTAGAGCCAAGGTCGAACACGATGAAGTCAGGGGTTCATAAAGAATCTTTACCTCAGTCACTGGTAGATGCAGATAAAGTTTTTATTTATCAAGGTGAACAAGTGAAGTGGTCTGTCAGTGATTTAATCAATCAGTGCAAGCCACCTTGCCAAGTGGAAGATAATATCGATAAGTTAGTTGAAGAAATAGCTCAACAAGCGCAAGCGGGAGATATCATTGTTGTGATGAGTAATGGCAGTTTTGTTGGAATACATGATAAATTATTGAACCGCCTAACTAGTATCTCCGTATAATACACTAAGTAATAAACTTTAGCCCAAACCGGTTAAAGAATTAATTTAATCAAATGAGTGTACTCAAAATATACTCATTAAAACAGTAAAGAGAATCAAGAAAAATGACAGTACTCACTATACTTACCGCACCTAATGACAAACTAATGAAGCCTGCTTTACCCGTATCAGATGTCAGCAAAGTTCAGCAGCTAATTGATGATTTAATTGAAACTATGTACGATACCGAAGATGGCATTGGTTTAGCTGCTACGCAAGTGGGCAGTAGTGAAGCCATAGTTGTTATTGATATTTCAGAGGATCGTGATGAACCTCTAGTGCTAGTAAACCCAGAAATTGTGTACGGAGAAGAAAAAGCCAAAGGTCAAGAAGGCTGCTTATCTGTACCTGGCTATTATGCTGACGTAGAACGATTTACTCATGTTACTGTTAAAGCCTTAGACAGAGACGGGAAAGAACAGACTATCACCAGTGATGAATTTCTTGCGGTTGTAATGCAGCACGAAATAGACCACTTAAAAGGTAAATTATTTATTGAATATTTATCTCCACTGAAACAACAAATGGCGCTTAAAAAAGTTAAGAAAACGATTAAAAATGGCTAAACGTTGACTTCTTTAATTTTTTTTAGGACAGTTTTTTGTTAAAAAAATGATAGAAAAGCTAAGTAAGGTGAGAAAGTTGGATAATAATTTCAATGGCAAGATAACCCTTGCCATCACAGGTGCATCAGGTGCTGGTTATGCATTACGTTTAATTGAATGTTTAATCTCAGCCAATTATCAACTCTATATTTTATGCTCTAGTGCGGGTCGTATTGTTTTAGATACGGAAGTAGGGGTCAAGCTTCCTAGTTCTCCTGATGCAGCGAGTAAATTTCTTTCTGAAAAATATCAAGCCAAAGAGCAGCAAATTTCAGTTTTTGGAAAGGAACAATGGTTCTCTCCCGTTGCTTCTGGTTCTGCAGCACCGAAAAAAATGGTGGTTTGCCCCTGTACTACAGGGACCATGGCAGCTATTTGCCATGGTATGAGTGACAACTTGATTGAGCGCGCTGCCGATGTAGTGATAAAAGAGCGAGGCCAGCTAATTTTAATGGTGAGGGAAACACCCTTTTCCACAATACACCTGCAGAATATGCTTAGTTTATCTCAGCAAGGGGTTACTATTATGCCTGCCTCTCCAGGCTTTTATCATAAAGCGGAGAAAATTGAAGACCTTATTGATTTTATGGTGGGACGAGTATTAGACCATCTTGGTATTGCACAAGACATTATGCCGCGTTGGGGCTATAACTTTAAATATTAATAGCGAAATTATTTCGGTTCAGGTGTGGTGAGTCTATATGTTTTAACTCATGTATTGAATACGAAAAAAGCGACTTTAGTCGCTTTTTTTATGGGTGAATAACCAGTGTTAGATACTGTTATTCACGTAAATATTAGTTTTTTATTCATCAAAACTGAATTCAATATATGCCTTACCTAATTCATTTTTCAATGGGATAATAACTATAGGGCCTTTAGCTTTATGATGAATTCTGTGGCTTGGTCCTGAAACAACAATAGGTGTTGCCATATTAAACTCAATACCCTTTTCACTTAGCATGCGTTTAGCGCCACCAGTTACCATATTAGTAATTTCGCCGACTAAATCAGTAATCTCTTCATTGACTTCATCAGGTGCTTCGCCAACCATTTTTTTCATTGTGGCTAAGGCTAAGGGGCCTTCAAAAGTAATTGATAATGAGCCCTTTGCTTGGTCACTAACCATACCAATTAAACCAGATACATCGCCCATAGCGACTTCATCTTTTTTAAGACGTGGTTTTTCTGGAATTAGTTCCATTTGAGCCATTGTTGACATGACATTAAGCATTGAAGATAAAAATGGATTGATAAACTCTACATTCATGGAGATTCCGAATCTTAACTGTTTAAATAAAGTGCTTTATTTGATTTTGCATGCTTATTTTACAAATGTAAATCAAATAGCGTGAAAGTTGTGCAACTTATGTGGTTAATCGCTTGGTTTTTTTGCTAATGAGACAAGTTAGGCGTGATTTTCGCTTTTTATCCACTAGTCAAAAGTTAAGCTACCGAATAAAGCTTCGTATTGAAGACTTTACTCTGAAAATTAACAGTATTCATTTGCTTGTGGTAAGTATCGGTGAGTATTGCAGTTTTTACCAATATTTGTAGTAAAAAAAATCATTGGTTGTTTTTTAGTCGATGATTGTTAGCCTCGAGATATCTTCAAAAGGCATAAAAAATGCGTGGAAATTTTACTTACTTTTATTGCTGCGGATTTAATAAGGTTTTATAAAAATATGGCGTATATACAGTCCGTAGAATTATCTAAAAATAGTCATGAATAACTATAATTAGGTGAGTTGTATGCAACTTTTACAACGACCATGAGCTTCAACTATTTGATGGCTTATGGTAAAGCCATTAGACTCAGCCATAGTGCGCAAAGCCAAATCAAAGTTATTTGACTGAATTTCTTCAACATGCCCACATTCATCACAAATTAATAGTTGAACAGGGTGATTACATTCACCAAAGTGGTGGCACATTATAAAGGCATTAATAGACTCTATTTTATGAACAAATCCTTGTTTAGATAAAAAATCTAAAGCACGGTAAATAGTGGCTGGCTTTGCTGCAGCATCCAATTCTTTCAATTCAGCTAATAAATCATAAGCACCAACAGCACCTTGATGATTAGCGAGTAATAAAAAAACTTGTTCCCTTACCTTCGTGAAGCGAGCGCCTTTATTTTGGCATACGAGTTGTGCTTGGTGTAATAAAGATTCTGCCGTCATGGTGTTATTCGGTTACATATCGTCTGAGAACTTGTGATGTTTGAAGTGTACCATAGCTTTAATGATTTTAGTGAATACTCCAGGGTATGGTCGCATGTTTATATTTTTACTACATGCAGACTGTAATGGGGCAACGCCAACTCATTTTATTTTTCCCTTCTTTAATGGTGACTCTGTATTTAAATATTAATATTGGTGATGTTTCTATATATTCATTGATATACCATCACTTTAGTGAAGTATTCACCCAAATTAGCTTCATTTCTGTTTGCCTTTTCACATGTCGTATTTTTTTGGTATGTTTCATTAAAGTTTATCACCGAAAAATATTTATCAAAATTTGATAATAAATTGTTAAACCTGCGAACTTAATTTTTTACAGACCATCGGATTAATAAAGCTATCAAAATACCTTGTTTTTGCTATGCTTATCTTATGATTATTAATTATAAGTAATCGCCATGTAAGGGATTTTTCTACGAGTGAACAAAGCTAAATTGAGCCAAGATGAAAACTTGTCTTTTAAAGTCAGTCATCAGTTATTACCTGAAGATTTTCAGCGTATCGACATCTACTTCTCACTTCCTGTTGAAATGGGCATAAACCCTAGCACCCTAAATGAAGAAGACTTTTTTTACTCGAACATTAAAAACCATAGTGCTTATTTCGCTGATAAATTACATTTACCTTTAGTCAGAAGCCGCTTTATTAGCCAAAATAAAGGGGAACAAAGTGATTATCGATTAAACCTTAATTTATATTCCTATCAAGTTAAAAAGGCACTCGATGCCGATATCAAACAAACCTTAAAACTGAAAACAGCGGAAGAATTTTATCCTGCTGCCGTTGAATTGGCAGAACAAACTCTCGCATTAACGAAAAAGTTAAGGCGTTATACACCGTCAGATACCAAACTAAATTCATTTTTTGAAAATGCGGATAACTATTTAAGTTGGCATATTGAACAATCATTTTTGCAGTTACTAAATAAAGGGCCTAAAAGTTCAGATTTTACGGCTGAACGAGAGTTACTTTTAACTTTATGTCGAAGTGAAAATGATTATCGCATTGAAAATAAATATAACTCTCAAGTTACCTTGGATGATGCGAACCGTATTACTAATAAAATGCGGTTATTAGAAAGATTAATAGAATACGGCGTGGTTTTTAAACGAAAACCTCGATACTTAAATGTTAACTTGAAACGTTTTGTTAGAGGAATCGTAACCGCAGTTATTATGGCATTTGTTATGTTATTAGTCCTTAATGCGCGCACTAATTTTACCGAAGTAACCGTAGCTTTAGTCGCCTTTTTGGGAGTGATTTATGGTTTACGAGAAACGTTTAAAGAAGATCTAACGAGCCTTATATGGCGTAAAATTCAAAAAGGCCGTCCTAAGTGGCAAAACATATTTACGCATAGTGTGACTAAAAAGCGTATTTTGAGTCAGATCCTCTGGTTAGAATATATAAACACTAAAGACTTACCTAAATCTGTTAATGCATTATTTCAGAGGCGCAGGCAGCAGAATAAACAAGCCGCGCAATTATTACATTTTCGTTGTGACAATAAAGTTATCTCTAAAGAATTTTTACCGGGTTACGATGAAATTCAGCAGCAAACTTTTTTTAACCTAACGCCTTTTGTTCGCTTTTTAAAAAAAGGCGCAGGCCGATTATACAGTTTAGATGGGCAAAAAATTTCAAGCCAAGGTGTAGAACGTCGTTATCAAATTAACTTGATTTTACGGCACGTATGCCAGGGTGAAGAATCTATACAGCGTTTCAAAATCACCTTAAATCGCTCAGAAATCGTCAATATTGAGCCGATTAACTAACCAAGAAACTAACTAAATATAGTCTTTAAATTATGACTCAACATTCAATATATTAGTTCTATTGGTTTTGCTTGCTTTTGTTGGTCGTTTTCCCTACAATACGCATCCTTAATTCAGCCTGAACTTTTTGTTCCTTGCCTCAACTGGTGTTGGCTGAGCCAGACAATGAGGCTACAACCGTAAGGAGCTCGTAATGCGTCATTACGAAATCGTATTTATGGTTCACCCTGATCAGAGTGAACAAGTGTCTGGTATGATCCAGCGCTACACAGACTTGATCAATGCTGCTGAAGGCAAAATCCACCGTCTAGAAGACTGGGGCCGTCGTCAATTAGCATACCCAATCAACAAATTACACAAAGCACACTATGTTCTTATGAACATTGAAGCGCCACAAGTAGTTATTGATGAACTTGAAACAGCTTTCCGTTATAACGATGTTGTTATTCGTAACATGATCATGCGTACTAAAGACGCGGTAACTGATGCATCGCCTATGGCTGCTGCTAAAGAAGACCGTCGTGACGATCGTCGCGAAGTTAAGAAAGATGTTGCTGCTGCGCCAGTTGAAGCTACAGAAGACTCTGCTGAAGAGAAATCTGAAGAAGCTGCTAGCGAATAAGAAGTAATTTGTGATTATCTCGCAAGACTCTTTGCAAGAAAATTGCCTTGTGTTGATAGGTGAGGTTGTAAGAAGCCCCAAACAATCAACAAGCCCTGCAGGTATTACTCATAGCCAGTTTTCAATAGACCATAAATCTATACAAAATGAAGCTGGTTTGAACCGACAAGCATTTGTCAGAATACAAGTAGTTGCAACAGGTGATTTATCACACTTAACACGTGAATTAGTTGCTGGAAATGTAGTAAAAGTGACAGGTTTTATAAATCGTCACGAATCTAGAAACGGTAACCCGCTTTTAGCATTACATGCTCAGCAAATTGAAATGATTAATTAGGCTTTATTTATTAACAAAATAGTTAATTAAATAAAACCATATTGGAGAACTCCATGTCTCGTTTTTTTAGACGTCGTAAGTTTTGTCGCTTCACAGCGGAAGGCGCAACATCTATAGATTATAAAGATATTGCAACGTTAAAAAATTATATCACTGAAAGTGGTAAAATTGTTCCTAGCCGTATCACTGGTACTGCTGCTAAATATCAACGTCAACTAACTCGTGCTATTAAACGCGCTCGTTACTTGTCATTGTTACCATACACCGACTTACATAAGTAAGCTAATAGGGGTTTAAAATGGAAGTAATACTTCTTGATAAAATCGCCAAATTAGGCGGCCTTGGTGACAAGGTATCTGTTAAATCAGGTTATGCTCGTAACTACTTATTACCGCAAGGTAAAGCAGTATTTGCATCTGAAGCAAACGTTGAGCACTTTGAAGCTCGTCGTGCTGATATCGAAGCTAAATTAGCTGACGTATTAAAAGTAGCAGAAGCTCGTGCAGCGAAAGTTGTAGCGCTAGCAGAAGTTACTATTGCATCAAAATCTGGCGAAGCAGGTAAACTGTTTGGTTCTATTGGTACTCGTGATATCGCTGATGCGATCACTGAAGCTGGCGTACAAGTTGCTAAAGCTGAAGTACGTTTACCATTAGGTGCTATCCGCGAAACAGGTGAATTCGAAATCGCTATTCACTTACACACTGATGTAGACACTAGCATCAAAGTTGTAGTTATCGCTGAAGCAGAATAATTTACTATAGCGTTAAGCTATAATATTAAATTATTGATAAAAACACCGTATTCTCATAGAGGATACGGTGTTTTTTTATGTGTGATTATATTTTATCGAGTAATTTACCAAGCAGAGCCTGCTTGGATGTAAAATACAGTATCTTCTGGGCCTTTAGCTATATCGATACCCATATTAAAATCATATCGTCTGGCAATTAAATAGCGAAATCCAGCGCCTTTACTGACTCGGCTATCACTATCGGAAAAATCAGAAAAAGTATCACTGGCTTTACCTACACCGGCGAAAACACTGAGTTCCCAACGTAAATTAACACGGTAAGCGACTTCAAGTTCTGACATTGCTACCGCTTGCCCTTGATATCTTGCTGTTGGTATACCACGAATAGAAATTGAAGGAGTCGCATAAGGAGGTAATATTTCATCTGAATTAGCATAATTTGCTTCAACTCTTATTGCTGTGCGCCATTGGTCACTTAATTTAAAGTAATTTAATGCGGTTAATTCCGTTAAAGTATAATCAATGTCAGAGCCAATAATATCGTCAAACCAAAGGTGACTCAGCTCGTACTTAAACCCGTCTGTAGGGGAGAAAAAATTATCTCTAGAGTCATATTCTAGTGTGAGGCCGGCCCCCGATGTTACTATGCTGTTAGAGAGTAACGATCGTAAAGCTGTTTCAAAACGTTCAGGTACTTTACCCGTAAGAGCATCGAGATTCCCTACGCTTATATCTGCATTAATATAACGATGTAATGGACCTAAAAAAAAGGCACTATCACCTAATTTAAACTTGAGTATTTGCATTATTGCGGTGGCTTTTGTATTAATGGCGATTGGTTTTGGAAGGGTTACATCACCAAACCCATAAAAATCTAACTTTACATCGCCGTAACCGCCACCACCTATATAACGTATGTTACCTTTGTTGAAAAAACCCAGGTGTCCACCACCAACAAAGTAAGAATCATTGCCTGTATAAGCACCAAAAGCTGCCGAGATACTTGGTGGCATTAAGCTGTGCGAAGCTTTTTCATTACTCTCATCTTGCATAGCAGCCAAACGAGCATCTTTTTCCTCTTCTGTTTCGTGAAAAAACAAACCCATCATACCTAAGCCACCGTCCACAGCAGGATCGGTAATAATGACTGGCACAGGTAAGAAACCATAAGCATTTTCTGACAGGTAACGTGAGGCATCAAGTTTTCCATCAAACTTATCAGTGAAAATATCTGAAGCGGCAAACGAAGTTATTGTATAAACAGAGAGTAGAGCGGGTGTAATAATTTTTAGCAGTAAATTCATGGGGTACTCTTGATAGGTGTTAAGCGCTAATTTAATTAAAGGGTAGAGTTAGTTGGCTTTTTAAGTTAATCGACAACTAAACTAACCAATTGGGCTGTTAATTTATCGTAGCTATTAATGGAAGGAAATTCCGTAATAATATTGGCTGATTTTTTACTGTCAGGGTTCGATATTGCCAGTAAATGTTTGATACCGTATTGCTGTGCAGACTTAATAATTTCAATACTGTCATCAATAAATAGAGTTTTACTACGGTCAAAACCATGCTTCTCTTGGAGGCGTTGCCACAATAATTGAGACTCTTTGGTTACACCAAATTCATGGGTAGAATAAAGGGTATCAAAGTATTGATCTAACTGGGTACGTTCAATTTTAAGTGATAATGCCTCAGGATGAGCATTGGTGACTAATACAATATCTTTACCGTTGGCTTTAAGTGCTAATAAAAAATCGCTAGCATCACTACGCAATTTAATTAAATGTTGAACTTCCTGTTTTAATTCTTTTATCGACATATTAGTCTGTTCAGACCAATAGTCTAAACAATACCATTCGATAGTACCAACAACAGCTAAATAATCAGCTTTGAGTTTTTCCTTTGCAGCGTCGAGTGATATTGACATTTTTTCACTGTAACGTAAGGGAAGGTGCTCTAGCCAAAAGTGGTTATCAAAATGCAAATCTAGAATTGTGCCGTCCATATCAATCAAAACAGTCGATATTTCAGACCAATTAAAACTTACCATTCCAGCTTATCCTCACAAAAGTACTCAATGAAATAAATATTACCATTTTGCTATTCCAAAAGTATTGTTTATCGTGTCATTATAGTGATATCTAAGTAAAAATAATGAAATACTATAGTTAATACTATGACCGATAAAAGCCAATTGCCCATTATAACTCATCGCGAGCAAGTCGCTAAAAGTGCCCTATTTGGTATTGAACAAATAGACCTAACTTTTAGTAATGGTGAACAAAGACAATATGAGCGCATGATGGGAACAGGCCGAGGTGCTGTCATGATAGTACCTATGGTTGATGAAGATACCTTATTACTGGTGCGAGAGTATTGTGCGGGCACACACAGTTATTTATTAGGTTTTCCAAAGGGACTTATCGACGAAGGCGAACTTGCACAGCACGCAGCCAATAGAGAGTTACAAGAAGAAGTAGGTTATGCCAGTAAAAATTTACATCAACTATCAGAGTTGATGATGGCACCCGCATTTTTTAATGCCAAAATGACCATTTTTTTAGCGACGGACCTTTATTGCTCAGAACTTGAAGGTGATGAGCCAGAGCCATTAGAAGTAGTATATTGGTCAATTAAAGACTATAAAGAACTATTACAACAAGCAGATTTTACTGAAGCGCGCAGTATTGCAGCATTAATGTTAGTACGCGATTTCCTTGAAAGTTAACTCTCCAAGAATTTAAAGCATCAAAGTAACAAGACCAAGATAAGTAGGATATAACGATGAGCCAAGACAAATTACTGAACATTGCCTTAGAGAGCGCTAAAAAAGCTGGCGTAGAAGTAATGAAATACTATCGTGAAGGGAACTACACCAAAGAAACCAAATCTGATGAAAGTCCTGTTACCAGCGCTGATATTGCAGCGAATGATATTTTAATGGACCAGCTTAGAACACTAACTCCTGATATCCCTATTATCTCTGAAGAAGTCGGTACTGTTCAACTAAGCGAGCGCAAAGACTGGTCTAGATACTGGTTACTTGACCCGATAGATGGTACAGGTGAATTTATTCTTGGTAGTGGTGATTTTGCGGTAAATATTGCACTAGTGGAAAATGGTTGGCCATCACTGGGTGTTATCCATGCACCTGATCATGGTCTGACTTATTATGGTCAGAAGAATCTAGGTTCATTTAAAGAAAACTTTGAAGCGAGTCATGCTATTCAAGTGGCTCAATATGAAGAAAGTCGCCGCATTAAAATTGCCGTTAGTCGTCGTCAAGAGTTGGCTCTTATGGGGCAATATTTAAATGACGAATACGATTATGATTATGTTTCATTAGGCAGTTGTTCATTAAAAAACTGTCTTATTGCCGAAGGCGAAGCCGATTGTTATCTTCGTATTGGTCTGACAGGTGAGTGGGATACAGGGGCTAGCCAATGTATTTTAGAGCAAGCGGGCGGTAATATTATAGACAGTGAATTTAATCCATTAACTTACAATAAGCGTGAAAGTTTGAATAATCCTGACTTTGTTAGTTTAGGCGCTAGGAACATTCCTTGGCAGAAAATCATTAAGCCGCACAGAAAAATATATGAGTAATTTATTGTAGAGCCTTTATCGTAAAGATCATTAAGCCAGTGCTAAGTCACTGGTTTTTTATAGTTTTAATTTGTAGCTTAGCTCCACCTCATTTTTTATAAAACTAAGCTTGCTCTTCTTCTTCCATACCCGCAGTAAATTGCTCGCTAGGTAATATATTGACACTCTCATGAAGTTCAGAATAAACCAGTACGGCGTTACCTTGTTCAAGCTGTTTTTTTACTTGTGAAATTTTATTCTGCTTACTTACATCTTCAGCACCATATTCAGTTCCTTCACGTAAAATAAACTCTTCAATAATAGCGTTTAAGGTTTCATTGGATAGTTGTTCTAAAGGGATAATCATAAAGAGGCTTAGGTTTTTAAATTGTAAAAAAGACGGCCATTGTAACGCTGAATGACACTATTGCCTCATATTAATTTATTAAAGACCAGTCCATCTGTCCATCATCACCTTTTTAGTAACGATCGAGCTTTTAAAAGTCGCTGGTTTTCTAGTTGTTCATTCTGATTTACTTGGCTGGTAAGTGTAATGGGAATTTGGCAATGTCGTAGGCAGCTTTATTAATCTGCTGTATAACTTAGTTTTTAGGCTTGTTATCCACGTTTTAAGCACGGTTTAAATGAAGTTGATACGAGATGATGATTGATTTACCGAGAACATACGAAACACTACAGGCAGAGTTAACCATACTTATTTAAAGGTATAGTAAGTAGTGAGAAGGTACAGTGAGTGATAAGCCTGTTTGAGAAAAAGGCTTATCTGCAGTAAATATACTAATTGACTGTTCTTTAGTTATTTACTTAGTGTCTTCTTTTATATGTGTCATAAAGTAATAAACATAATAGGCACAAATACCAAGCATAATAGCCATGCCGCCAAAAGCGAACATCACAACAGGGTCGTTGGCTAACATTGATAATAAGTTCATATTCAGCTCCAAAATTAAACTAAGTGATTATTGATATCTTTAGTTTAATTAAGTTGCTGAGTCGTTAAGCTGATTTAGATCAATAGAAGCTCGGATTTTCAGCTAATTTTGCTTTGTCGTCCTGTTTCTTAATAATCTTTTGATAAATACTTTTGGCTTTATCACTATTTTCTTCCTTGTCTCTTGGAGTCATTGTACGCGCGTCAATTCTACGACTCTTCTCTGCATTGGCATAGCCATTCCATGCAGCAAGGGTATTCCAGACGTAAGACAAATTAGTGCTTTTCTCCACCCCTTTACCTTCACTATAAAGTAAGGCTAAATTATATTGTGCAAGCGCGAAGTTTTGGTTCGCAGCATTTTTGTACCAACGAGATGCTTTATAATCATCTTGCTTAACACCAGTACCATTGGCGTACATTACAGCTAAATTAAACTGTGCGCTGGCTAACTCTTTTTTTGCAGCTTTATGAGTTAATTCAAAGGCTTTTTTAAGGTCTTTTTTTACTAATTTACCTTCTGAATATATTAAAGCTAATTCAAATTGTGCGTCGGGATAGTTCTGTTCAGCGGCAAGGCTAAATAATTCGAGCGCTTTCATACCATCCTTACTTACCCCGTAACCATTTTTATATACCAAGGCCATTTGATACTGAGCAGGGGCGTAACCTTCATTCACTAAAGGACGAAACTGAGCAATGGCTTCGTGGAATTTTCCACGGTTTAATTCATACATTCCTTGTTCAAGGTTATCGCCTTGGCTCAATGCTGAAAAACTGCTTAGCAGGGTTAACGTAAACAGTAATATTTTAGTGTTCATGATGTTTCCTTTTCGTAGTCAGATTTATAGTTATATTTGTAGCGAAAACTATTGATTGGTTAACCAGAACAATAAGTTAATCCGGTTAGTTGTTTTTAATTCACCTATGCATAACAGAATAACTGGATAACTTAAGTATAGATTAAATTTAATCAGAGACAGACATCATCTCTTCAATTTCCTCTGCGAGTTCAAGCCAAACCATCTCATTTTCTTCAATATTACTTTTCAACTCAGCCTGCTTTTTCAATAAATCAGTCAGTTCAGTTTTTCGCTCTGCTTGATAAAGGTCTGTGTCACTTAATAATGTTTCAATCGCTGACATCTCTTCTTGCCAGTTATTGATTTTTTTCTCTAGCTTGTCGGCTGCCTTCCGTAAAGGACCCGATTTTTTTCTAAGTTCTGCTTGTTGCTGGCGGAGTTGTTTTTTATCTAAACCTTTGTCTGCTGTTTGCTGTTCCGTTTTAATCGATTTTACAGCTTGTTTTTTATCATCATTAAGCCATTGTTGGTAATCATCAATATCACCACTAAAATCGCTTACTCGTCCGTTAGCAACAAGGTAAAACTCATCTACACATGATTCTAATAAAAACCTATCATGAGCAATCAAAATTATAGCGCCACCAAAATCTTGCAACGCCATAACTAATGCTTGGCGCATTTCTAAATCTAAATGGTT
>Ga0308011_10000699_pt1 | contig 17032 bp, 19 predicted proteins | sample Neamet177_FD_203144 | JGI IMG/M metagenome (GOLD analysis project Ga0308011, IMG submission 203144) | Marine microbial communities from water near the shore, Antarctic Ocean - #177 | ecosystem: Environmental > Aquatic > Marine > Unclassified | place: Southern Ocean | collected 2014-07-25 | reverse complement strand
TTGATCGTCCGTTATTAAGTTGGGGCGTACAAAACTTGCCGAAGTTCGTCAGTCACTCTCCCGACTATTTGATGCCTAAAGCGTTTGTCGAGGTTCAGGGTTTCGGGCCTAAGGGCATTCTTTTGAAGCTTGGCAAGCTAGTAGAGCTCGCTAAATGGGATGCGACACATCCCGTCTGGTTTTGGTTGTGGTCCCGACCAAAAGAAGAAGGATTGTGGATGCCGCTCGATGCAGCATTCGAACTGTGGGACCGCCAGTCTGGACGCATCGAACGACTCGATACGAACAACGACACACTCCGAGGGAAAGCCGCACTGAGAGTCACCAGTACTCGGCTTCCTTGGGGTGTGTACGATGCGCCAATTTAAGAGTGGTTGGATAGCCGGCAAAGGCCGAAAAGTTTTCCCAAGAGACCCAACTCAAGAATGGTGGATACCGCAGCCGCTGCCGAAAGATCAGCGAGATCAAGACTTGGAACGAGCGTACGAAAAATTTGAAGAGATCATCACAGAATGCTGCGGCGACTCAGTCGACGCTGCGATGGTGCAAACGTTAATGATTGCTCATTGCAGTCTGCGGACAGCGTCCTGGTATACCGGTGTCTCAAAAACAACGCTCGCTCGACGACGTGATCTGATGATTCGCCGAGTCAGCAATATGGTTAAAGGAGACCAGGAGCTTTATGAAACTCTTTTAGGAGCAGGCAGCATCAATGAACTTCATGAAATGGGCGAGCCAGCCGGCGATGAAAGTCCCTGAAGTCATATCGCCCTCTTGCGCTTCTTCCCATGCGCACATCAAATCGGCGCACTCATCTTCGGTGAGCATCAACAGAACCCCTAAAGATTCTGAGGCACCAGGGAACGGTGTCACCCACTTAGAATGGGTTCCATCGGCCGAGTCGAACATTGGAAGAGTCTTCTTGATTTCGTCTTCGATTTCTTGCTCGACCTCTCCTCCCTCGTCCTTGAACCACTTGGCGAAAGCCACCTGCAGATTGTCCATGATTAGCGATTGAGTCGCGCTTTCGCTAGAGATTTCACAGCAGAAATAGCAGCTGCGGCAGCAGCCGCACCCGCAGCTTTGAAAGACGAAACATCAGTAACAACCATGACCGCTAAACCTGCTTCGACCGCAGTCCAAACAGATCTCTCAACCCAGTCAACCCAGTCAAACGATGACCTTTCATTGTTGGTCACTAGTAAGACTTTTTGAACACTACGGCACCGTGAGCCTGATTGCCGAGCGGACCCGAGCGTAAACGCTTCGCCGTTGCCGCAGCATAATTTTGCATCGCCTGCATGTTGTCAGCCGAGTCTGTGACCTGACCTGCTTGTACGTCTTTTCTTCTCATAGTTATTCTCCTATTGTTTAAAAAGTGAGTTGAACGTTTTAGAGCCGACCACACCATCAGCCTTCAGATACCCTTGAGTCCTTTGAAAGGCACGGGTGGCTTGGTCAAAGAGTCGACCAGCGACTCCATCGCAGACGCCAGGGTCATGCCCTTTCTGCTTCAAGCGGATCTGTACAGCCAAAACTGCTTCGCCTTTGGAACGGCGACGCCGGCTCAAGGGGCGGCGAGCTATCTCCGCTGCGATGCGAACAAGCTTCGCGCCCCCACTTTTCTCTTCAACTGCTTGGCCGGCCATACCCTCAGCCAGCCAGTTGATCAAAACTGTTCCAGGGCACGAAGTGGTGCCCAGACTCTTATGTGGTTTCACCCACAACCGTCGCCCATACCTTGTCTGAATTTCATCTATCTTTGCTTTAATGGTGCGGAGAGCCGCATCGGGCACATCCGTAGAACCCCAACCCGTATATTGAATACTCTCTGTTCGAGAGTTCCAGCCTTTTGTTGCCGCTGATACGACTCCCGCTCCGCGACCTTCGTAACATATTCCGTTTTCGTCAACAAGCCAGTTATAAGCAATGCCATTCCACCTGTTTCGCACCACATGGTGGTGCTCATAAGCCAGGACCGCCTCAACGCCCTTAGGGGCCTTCTGTACGCCACTGTGGTGAATTACGATACCAACGACCCTTGACGGTCGTAGACGGCTAAATGGTCGTCTGGGTGGGGTAGCACCCCACTCGGCTCGAGAAATATGTTGCATCAACTATTGCAGGCATCTGTCCCATTATCGGTTAGCGTCAGCTAAATCTCTAACATCTCGCCGTTCTTCACTGCGTTTCAAACGCTTCTGATAACGAGTGGAAGACTTCATCTCTTCCGTGTTGAACCGCACAGGCAACCCTAACGCCATCGACAGAAACGACTGCAACTGGCGATGCCCCTGATACTTATCCTCAACAGGAGCGATACGTCTGAGTCGCCCTATCATTGGGACCAACTGCTCAACCATATAAATGTTGTTAGCTCGCATCTTGCCATTCTTCACAATGTTGCCAGGCAACAACTCAAGCGCTTGTTTCAAACCAGGAATGTTCCCAAAGTTCGCAGGCATCTTCTGGTACCGATCGCTGATAGGGATGCCCTTAAAGAATTGTTTCTGCAAATATCTTTCGGGTATGAACTTTAGAGCTGGGGTAACCTCTGAAAGCAGTTGAGGCACACCAAAGTCGTCACCGAACGGGTCTGCTCTAAACAGATCAATGAAAGGTAAATCTGGAACAAAATAGGTTTGACTCCCGCCAGGCGCAAACGGAAGCCTGATACCGAAAGGCTGCATGAAATAGGCAGGCACAGTATCTTCTTTCTCGCTCATCCGTTCAATGTTCTCTTTGATTGACAACAGACGATTCAATTTGCCTGGATGTCGATACATCATAGATAGTTGCAGCGGCAAGTTCTTTCTGGTCCAAGTCCAGAAAGGAAACACAAATTGTTTTAAGTAGCGTTCCCCAGCGCTCAACTCATTGTAATCAAACTGGGTTGACACAATCATATTCATTGCGTCATCGAGAGAACCACCTTCTGCCAGTACGTCCAGGCCCGTACCCAGACGTACAGAATCTTCAACCATGTTGTTAGCAGTTCGAATGCCTTTATTGAAGACAAACTCTGGTCTCATGGGGTTCCATTCTCGTCTTACAGACTGACCCTTCCTGACCCCTCCCTTACGGGCATAAATTTTTGTAGCGAAATGTGTTTCAACTTCTAAAGAAGCTTCAACAGATTGAGCACCCTGCCCGCTTCGAAGAACACCAGCATTAATTAACTCAAGCATTGCTGGATACCCCTCCTCGCCTTGATCAGCAAGTATTTGAACACCCCGAACAGCGTCACCTTCGCCAACCTTGAACGCTCTTCTAAGCATCTTGAAAGACCGAGCAAGCATCGACGGGTTGACGCCTTTCTGAGCCGCATTCCAGATCGCTCCCTGCGTATTTCGTGCGACGAAACCAGGAGTCGCTAACTGCTGAGATTTCAAGAACCTTTGGATAGTATCCCAATACCTCACATATTTACTGCTTGACTCACGGTGGTTGATTGACTTGAAACTTTCAAGCACCTGTCTCACCTGATCGGCAGAAACATCAAGATTGGTATCCAAGATGGTGTGATATCCACCCCATCTCCTATTCGACGCATTCATTACTTTGTTCAGTAGGTCAAGATTCTCTTTACTATCTAGAACAGGTTGAGCACCCAGAGCTTGGATGCCATCCATCAAGTCGTCATACGCCTGGTTTATCTGAAGACCAATAGCTTCCGCATTGACCCCAGCCTGCTTCGCCTTTTTCGCCAAGTTATCAAGAGTGTCAGCAAACTTTTTGTACAGCGGAATCATCTCATCAAATTCGTACCTCTGAGCTTCAGCCTCATACTTCGCAACTTTGCCCATCTCTTCTTCGTACCTAGCTGATGCAGCATCACCTCTAGCTCTCTCAACGTCAGCCTGAGCGAAACGTTTCTGCATTTTCTCAAGAGCGTCTTGCTGAATTTTTTCCATCTTCGCAAGACCCTCAAGCATTTCAGCTTTACGAACAGTCAACGAAATGAAATCTAATTCCAACTTCTTCTTAAGAGTTATAACTTCGGCGGGTTCCTCGAACCTGCCGGTCGGAAGATCGATCCCACGGTTAAGAGTTACCAGTTCGTCCTTGCTGCCAATCGCAGCGAACTGTGCCCTTAGCCACTGAGACTGTCGATCCAAATCTGCCAGGGCTTTAGCTGCTTGTACCTCAATAGGTAAGCCACTGTTGGCTGTAGACAAAAGATTCTCAAAACCTAGTTCAGCGTCAAGCTTCTTAAACTCGGCAATCGAATCATTGAAACTGCGGATCTTAGTTTCAGTCTTCATCCTCCTCCCTTTCGGGAGGTTGCCTTTACTGGCCTTAACCAGATCACCTAATGCTTGAGCTTCTACAGTGCCCAAGCCATAACGTTCAGCCATATCGTAGATAGACGGCATGACCTCATTCTCTAAAAAATCCAGTTGCTCATCTAATGTCTTTTGCAACTCTTTCAAAGCGTCCAATGGGAGCATCTCTTCGTTGGTCTGTACGCCACGTTCTGCACGAAGTAACGCCCTTACTTCGATTGGTTGTTTACCAATCGGACCATACCCAGCTTCGAGATCCCGCATCTTCGTCAACGTATCTATAACAGCGTCTCTCGCCTCCCTGAAATCTTTCAGCACCCGCACTCGAGCCTGCAAATCAAGAGCCTTCGACATTGCCTGCTGATACTGAGGATCGTTCAACGAAAGATTCTTTCGTTTAACGTTCTTACTGATGTCAACCAATTGTTGACGTACAACATCAAGCTCCGCCTGGATAACCTCTAGCTCCGCCGAGGCGTTAGCAGTGTCAGTGAACGCTCGTTCCATCTTTACCGCAAGTTCAAGACCTTCAGGATCATTATTTAATAACGGTCGAACGTTCTGCTTCCACCACTTTTTGCGAAGGTCATTCATCTTGCTGGCTTCAGCCCTGGCTTTACCAACATTCGCTTTAGCAGTTTTGATGTTCGGTTTAACCTCTTGAATCTTCTTGCGGATTGCGAGGAGTTCATCGACACCGAGTTGCTCGTTCTCAAGAAGCAGCCCATACTTTGTCATATTGTTTTCGATGACTCGCATACGGAAATCATCACCAACAACGTTGGCGTAGCGTCCCCAAACTTTAGCGAACGACTCTTCATAAATTTTAGGAAGACCAATAGACTCTGCCATATCGTTAACTTGTTTCGCTACAGACTTACCGACTTGTTTAGGTGGGAGGACAGTGTCAACCACTCGCACCACTCGCACCAGTTTGCCATCAACGATCTGGCTTGAGAGGACCTGAACCCCTGCAGGTGGAACCCAATCAGGGTCAGTAACTTTCACATCAACATGTCCACCGACTTTAACTTGACGGTCCCTCAAATTGCCAGCATCGAAACGTCCCTGAAGGTTGACGCCCAGCGGCAAATCGTCGCCCGCTACATCAAGAAGTTCTTTCCCCTCTGGGGTTACCATCCTGGGGACATATCCGCCTTCAGAGTCAAGAACCTCATCGACCTGCATTTTGAAATCTTCACCACGAATACCGATATTCATTTCGGCGCTGTAATCAGCAACCTGACGGCTCAGATCGTAAAGGGTTTCAAGTCGCTCATCAGTCACATTGGCGAACTCTGGCCCGAGCCCTGGTTGCCTCGCTCTTATAGTGCCATCTGCTGCACGAATGAACGGGTCGAAAGAAGCCAACTCACTTAAAGACTCTGCACTGATACCATCCAACTCTGCTTCGTCAAGCGCTCTCTGCACTTTCAGCTCCACATTGGCAGTAAAATCTCTTGACATCATGTCGGCCCGCCGGCCAACTTCTTTCATAGTGTTCCCGAGCCATATAGCAGCAGGACTATCGGACTGTTTCAGCACATCCAAAAATTTGTAGGCACCTGCGAACAGTTCCGCCCCGAACTTCGTCGCAAACTTAGCGACCCTTTCTTCACCAATCATTTTTTTGACTTGCTTAGTCGCTCGGATAGGGGAGTCCATGACCTTTAACGCAGCTGCACCACCCAAGCCCATCGCGCTGGTCCCCATCAAAGGTGCAACCATTTCAACGGGCATCTTCGTAGCTGCATAACCAAGCTTCTCAAGTGCTGTGCCCTCAGGAACTATCCTGTTCTTCATATTCATTACGCCACCAGGGCGACGTGCCTTAGACGCTTTCAATATTTCTGCAGCTAACACATCATCACTGATCACTGCACCGTCGTCTGCGACTTTCCAAAACTCTGGAACTTGCTTCGCACGTCTCTTAGCTATCAACGGCGCTAACCCTGGAAGTTTATCTAAACCCAAAACTCTTGTAGCTGTGCCTGTACCTGGTAGACGGAGACGCAACCCAGGAACCAGATCCATTTGGCGCATGACCTCGCGACCTTCTTTGGTTTGCTTCAAAACTCGAATAGCCGCAGAGATCGAGTTCCCCTTCGATGTGTCCATAGCCACAGAAGCAGCACGAGCAGCATCCGCCATAGCACCAGTAAATTTCACAGGCCCATTAATGTTGGTCGTCGACTCAAACAAAGCTTTCTGAATACCTGATCGACCCTTAGTCACGCCAACGAATTTGTTTAGACCGCCAGCTAAATTCCAAATATCGAACATAAAATCTGCAGACAAATCTGCCGCCGATTCCCAACCCGCCAAATCTAAACCAGCAGGAATAAGTGACAACCCAGCAGTAGGAACAGCCATAGCCCAATAAACATTAGGATGTTTATCTCGTACAGATCCCCAACTGATTGGCTCAGTAATCGACTGATTAAACCAATCGACAGGCGAAAAGCCTTCACCAGTGAAACCGTCCATGATTTCCATCGCAGTGGAAGCAGGGATAGCGACGCCAGCCCTCAAAATCTTTTCACCAGTTTTAAGAACTATCGACTTAGCAATATCGGGAGTTTCGCGTGCATCCCGAGACTCTTCCTTCACCTCTTGTCTGATTGGTGTACCAAACCTTTCAGGCATTTGGTAGCCCTGCGTTTCAGAACTAAGAATGCCTTGTTCCCTTAAAGAAGTAATAGCGGAATCAATGTCTTGGCTGTACGTCCGTGGTGCCGCAGTCACTTGTTGGCCTGCTGCTTTAAGAATGCTCGAACGATCAACACCGCCTTTACGGCCAGTGTTGATCACATCCGACTTAGTCGGACCTATCCCTTGGAGGAGTTCCGCTCGAGTAGGCATTTAATTCCTTACGCCGAATGGGTCTCTCATCTGTGCGTCTGCAGGAATGTCCCCGTAAATATCTTTTATCCTTGAGGCTTCGAAGATGCCTTGTATAATCTCGGACAAAGTAGGGGCATCAGGTCCTATGATTTTTGAATTGGCAGAACTTCCATTTGCACCTTCAATTCCACCCGTCGGAACGTTCAAGCCCATTCCCTGCAAGTATTCTTGTGTCGCTAAATCAAGTGCTGCCTGCTCATCAACACTTTCTTGAGCTCCCGCTTCACCTTGTAATTGCAACTGTTCGAAAACAAAGGTTTCGAATGAAGGCGGATCAATACCTGTACCTTTATACATTTCATCGTCTACCTGTTTTTGGTACGATGTGATGAGCGCAGTGATATCCATTCCCGCTGCTGCAGCACGCTCCAAAATGCCTAGTTCGCTCTGACGTTGCTGATTTTGTTCATCAACGTCAATCGCTTGCTGATCACGATTAAGTTGCTGATTCGCCAAGTTGTTTTGCATCTGGACGTACACATCAGGCGACATCGCAACCTGTTGGCCGTCAATGTCGACAATCATGTCTCCGCTGACCGAAGCCTCAACAATGATCTCTCTGGCTTTAGGAGCCATCGCCGCCCACGCACGCTCGCTGTACCCAAAGTATCCTGCCAAGTCTGCGCCACGTTTGGACTGAAGATTGAATGCTTGCTGCTCGGTCGCTTTAGCTGACTCGATCTGCTCTCGAGCAGAAGCGGAACTGATTTTGCCTTGCTGCTCCATAGTGTTTATTTCCAAAACTGTGGATTGGAAACTTTGATCCGCAGCATATTTGTCGGCAGCGAAACTACTATTCGCAGCGAACTTGGCACCAGCCAAAGCTTGCTCGAGGTCTTGGTCTTGTTTCATCGTAGCTTGAGCAATAGCGCCAAGATCTTGACTCGAAGTTATTCCAGCAGCCCCGAGAGCACCAGCCAAAGTAGCGTTAGCTGCAGATATCGTATCGAATGCATCTAGAGCAGCAGTGTCCTTCGTAGTAGCCACCTCATTCTCAAGTTGACTTCGAGCCGCCCATAATTTCTGCTTCAGTCCCGTTCGAGCAGTACTGAACTCTGAAGCTATACCTAACGCACGATCAATCTCGATCGACTCGTCAATGTCAGCCATGGTCTGAGCGAAACCGTTCGACATCATTCTCGATGTCTGCAATAAGGCTTTTGTTTCAGCACCCATCTGGTTGTAAGGATCTCCGCCGTAGTCTCTGTTGTTCGCTTCGATCTCAGTCTGGCGACGATTATTCGCATCGATCGCACGGTCATACCCTGCGTTCATGTCTGCACGGCCATCAGAGCGACGACCTCGTGCGCCTTCCTCCAACAGTGAGCGATAGTCTTGCGCCGCTCCCTCTTCCTGCCCCAACTGATCAAACATCATCGTTTCATAGTTGTTCAGTTGGTTACCAACACGACCAGATCGAGCGTCCTGCTGCCCAAAAATCATGTCCCGACGCCCATTAGCACCTCCAGTCGCCGCACCATAACTGCCTTGAGCGCTGCTTTGTTTTGCCAATAACTCATTCAAAACGTTTTGGATTTGAAGGTCATTCATTGACTCGTTGTTCGACATGCCTTGCCGATAACGATCATCTAAATATCCGCCAGAGCGAACACCGCCAGCTTCAGGAACCATGCCCCCAAGCAGAGCATCTCGCTGGTCAGAACTGTATTCATTGGTCCTTTGATTAGAATCAGTAGCACTACCCCTCAACATGTCCATCAGGTCAGTCATCAACTCTTGACTCGTAGGAGGCAAAGCACGCTGATTGAAAGAATCAATGTCAACACCAGAATAATCAGTCGGGTATTGATCTTTCGCTGGATCGTTATTTGGAAAATCTCCGCCACTCCAAGCTTGCGGCCCTGAATCTATACGCGCTTGAGCCTCAGCCGCAGCTTCCCTCTCTAAACGTTCCCTTGTTATCCGACCAAAGTTCCTAGCATTCCGATCATCTTTAGCCCACTGCTTATCGTAATCCCCAGTCGGAGCATTCTTAATAGCTTCTGGGTCGGCTTGATAAGAATTGTTTCTCGGGTCATAACCAAGTTGTGCCATTTTTATCCCAAAGCCGTTCTGATATCGGGTGCCATTGCCGCACGTCTCTTTACATCTGCATTGAAACCCTTGTAGCTGTCATCAATAGCTTTACGACGAGAGCCTTGATCCTGCCTATAGAGATTGTCTAAACTGTCATTGAAAGCCATATCGACTCGGCCTGCAGAACGGCCATAATCTGTGCCCGCACGCTTTACATCACGACCGACAAGACCGCTGTCAACAAGCCCTCTCTTGTTGTAGCCGGCAGGAACTGCGCCAACCTGTTTGTCATAGCCTCGAGTCAAGTCATCCATGTTCGTTGCCCGATCGCGAGCTAAGATGCCCCGTTGACGATTGGTGTTAGCCAAGTTGCCTTGAAGTTCTTGCAAAGCTTGAACCGAGTAGCCACCATAAACAGGTTTCGGATATTTCGGAGACTGGAATGTACTCCCATTGTTTTGATTCCCTGGAGCTAAATTGCCACCAATCTCACCAAAAGCCGCAGCCTGTTCATCAGCCACACTCGGAGGAATGACACTGGTATCAGAAGGGCCATTCGAAGAGCTGCTCGAAGAGCCACTCGCAGGCCGATAATCTGTCGCATAGAACTGTTGATCTAGATCCCTCTGTCCCCGCATGTCAGGCAATCCGTCTATCAAAAACTTTATATCTTCTTCCCGCTGCCTCGCCGCACTATTACCGCGGTTACCCATCCCAATATCTAATGGGTACTGAGTGGTCGGCCGAGTATTCCCCATGGGAATATCGGTCGGATAGATACTGCTGTAACCATTAAGGCCCATCCCAATATCATTCGGATACTGAGTCGGGGGCTTATTCATCCCCCGAACAATCCTGTTATCTCTCCCCATTTGGTCGTACAGTGCTTCCTCAACAAGACGCTCCCGAGTTTTCGGGGTACCCCCAGGCGAAGCTTCAGGAATCAAACCTTTAAGCGCTGGACCGATTGAATTAAAGAAATCTTTAAGTTGCGTTCCCTCTGTTGGCGAAGGACCAGCAGGTGTTGGCATATCGAAATTATCTGATGGGGTGCGAGGAGTAACCGCCCCTGGAGCCCTGGCTCCTAAATCGCTTAGTCTTAGCTTCCTAGCCATAACTCACCTCTTCTAACTAGGGTCTGCTGTCCCGCAACAGCAGTCGCAGGTGCATTTAGCATCCTGCAACGCTTTGATTTGCACTCGCATGCAAGCCATTTCCCATTCCATCTGGCCTCGCTCAGATAGAGATTCGATTACGTCTTCTAAACCGATGTCGTTCATTCAGCAACAGCCAATTCGGTAAGACGTATCGGTTGGTCAGCAGGAACAATCAAATCGACTTCTTCCTGCGTTAAGCCCATGCCTAAAAACTTTTCGCGTGTTGTAGCTAACTTGGCGTTAGCGGCAACGGCTTGAGCTTCTTGTTCCTTTTGGTCTTCTAAACTTTTTTGTATTTGAACTTCTAGATTAGCTAACTCTTCATCAGTCATCTCGCGTTCTGTTTGCACACCTGTAGCACAATCAAACTCAGATACCATTCGTTTCATTTTTGCCTCTTACTATTAGTTTTATACGATGTTGTTATTAGCTCTTTGTGCCCACAACCAAAACTTGGAACCATTCATAAATTGTGCGTTGTTAAATATGGCTAGCGCGGTAGGTGCAACATCGGACACATTCGTAGACCACGAAGCCCACGTATAATCGACTAAAGCATTGTTTGGTCCCTGACTCTGAGTGTTTATACCTCTGATAAAAACCCCTTGAATCTGGTTTTGCTGTCTATCAAAATCGAAAGTAGTTACGCCCCACTGCAAATCGTCTTCAACATTGCTTGTTGATCGAGGCTCGTAGGGGCCAGCATTTCCATACTTCATGCACCATCCACTACCAGTTCCACCATTTGAGTACCCAGCGCCTGCTCCAGTTCCACTTTGCATACTGCCACTCAAAACATATTGTTGATTGTGGGTCTGATTAAACACAGCGCCGTAGTTGTTCCAAGTGGTCCAACCTGATTGTCCTGTGGCAGATGTGTAAACTCCAGCAGTGCCAGAATAAGAACCATTACCTGCACCAGAATTAGCTGGGTCACTAAAAGTTTCAGCAACAAGCTTGAAACGCATATTGCCCTGGCTGGCTGCGTTACCAGTGCCTGCGTGTACGTTATTAAACGTAACTGAAGTCGTTGCTGTCCCTAGTTTTTGATACCCCATGAATTCCCACGGTTGCGTCATTATGTGTGCCCTCCGCCCCAGCCCTCTAACCACATCAGCGAACCAGGCCCCCACATGCCCGCTGAATTTGGAGTTAAGCCTGGGATTGATCCAGTTATTTTTATTTTGTCAAACTTAGTTTTCGCGTCTGCTTGGGCACTTCCTGCTGTGTTTTGAGAATCAATTCTCATTTGCCCACGGTTACTTGTTCTGTAATTAGTTTGCGACCCAGAATTCCACATCTCATAATTAAGCATTTTTGATCGGGTCGAACCTGGTTCCATCACCCACATTTCAAAACTGGCTTGATTTTCCCCACTGGCAAACTCGGGAGAGGCAGCAAAGTTTCCCTTTACAATTCCAGAGGTCATAGCCATAAGCGTGCGGTTTGAGTGATACTGGGTGTTAGTCTGATAAGTGTAATAAACTTCGGATTGCAACATTCTGCTGTTGGAAGCCGAATTTTGAAACTCAACATTCAATTGGCTAACACCGCCTCCCGCTTGAGAAGCATTCCATCGCAACATGCCGCAAATTCTTAACTGACAAAAATCTGTAGGAATGTTCTTAAACTCCACTGCGCTTAAAGTATTTGCATCAGTATGCCCAAAAGCCACTACTCGATTAACTGTCATGGTTTCAAACCTCCAAATCCATATAGGTTGCAAGTTTGATAGCCGTTGGAGCCGTTGTTGTAAGCATCATATGACCTAAAGTTGTCGATAGGAGCAGAGCCATTGCCAGAAGATTGTTGTAGGTTGCCCCAAGATTCGAGATAGCCTGAAAAACCGTTCCACGCTCCTTGGCCTATATAACACCTTGACCACCACGGTTTCAGAACATCTGTTGACGAGTAGTTGTAAATCATTATTTGGAGACTGGAGACACGGTTAACATAACCAGGGAAAATTTGGGGAGTTGATGAGGTTGATCGTGTGCCCTGGCCGCTGTTACTGCCCATATACCAACCATATGAAAGCCATTGACTGGAGGAATAAGGAGGTACCTGTGGTTGACCGCTCATCCCAATACCAAAAGAAAAAATGCCTTGCCAAATTGCGCTTTGGTTGCCAGGCGTAATATCGATCATCAAATGTCTATGAGTTTGAGGAACACCAGTGGCGGACAGATTATTTTGAAAGTTAAGTGTAGAAAAAAACTTGTAGCTATCTTCATACACATAACTAGCACCGCCACCAGCGAAACCGCCATTCAACGCATCAGACATAGCAGCACCTGGATACCCTTTAAGATAATCCTGGCGCCCCTTCCAACCAGAAACATTAGTACTTGGGCTGAAACGTTCCTGCCGCATTAGACAGAGTGCCTGTTGACGTAGCCAGCAAAGTTGATTTGCCCCGCAGTAGATGCACCGCCCGTAGAAACATTCACAATTTTTGGTGTGCCAGCATTTCCCTTAAGGACCAGCCCAGGAACCAACAAATAAAGGCCAGCTAATGTTGGCACAGTAAACGAATTGTTTGTTACTACGTATCCCCATTGGCCCCAACCAATAGTTACTTCAACATCGGCAGAATGAACATTCGTTGCCCAAATCCACACCTCATCAATGTCAGTAGCAGTTGACGACGCAGTATGAATCGTTTGGTTATTCCCATCACAAGGCAACAATTTGCCGTCTGTGCCGCCACCTGAAAGAACAATTTTTGTTATCGCCATAATCTTTTCCTAAGCCGTAATGTGGTTGACATAACCAGTAAGATTGACTTTTCCTGTTACAGCCGCATAGGCAGTAACAATCAGCGGCGACGCATTACCTTTGAGGATTAACCCAGGAATAACGAGCTTGTACCCAGCTTTTGTAGGGATCGTTAAACGAATCTGGTTAGCAATCACGCCGCCTGTAGCACCCCAACCTATATAAATCTCCATGTCAGCAGTATCAGCATTAGTCGCATAAATCCACACTTCATCAATCGAAGTAGCCGCAGTTGGCCCTGTATGAACGGTGGTGTGACTAGTCGTAACCGAAAATGCTTGACCATCACTAGCCAAAGTTCCTGACAATAAACCTTTAGTGAAACTAGCCATCAGGAAAACACCTGCACTTCAATAATCGATGTACTTGGTACTGCTGTAACAAACGCAGTCGTTGCCAACTGCGTCGTGTTAGTGCCAGGCGCAGCCGTAGGCGCAGTAGGCACACCAGTGAATGCTGGCCCAATCAAAGTGGCTGCTCCTGCAGGCAAACTTGAATACCCGAGCGAAGTCCACTGCGTCGCTCCATCGCCGATCTTATATCGCAAAGTATCGGTCTCTAAACAAAGTTCCCCGTCACCTGGCGTAGGGTTGTTCGCTGTCCAGTTAGCAGCAGTATCGCGCCGCAGTTGAATAATTACAGCCATTATTGTGCTCCTGAGTTTCCGCCGTCGAGCGATATGATTGTTGGAATAGTGGAAGAGCTTCCGCCGTCAATGTTCGCCGCAGTCGTTCCTTGAGGACCCGTCAGCCCGCCATAAGGAAGAGAGCTCCATACCGTGGAACCATCACCGACTTTGAACTGACCTGCAAATTGACCACCACCAGCATCAGTCTGTAAAGCAAACTCGCCAGAAGCCATCACAGGATTAGCTGCAACCCACTCAGAGTAAGTGCCTCGTCTAAATTGTATTTGCAAAGCCATTTAAGTTACCCCACCAGCATCTATTGGAAAAATCCCGCCATAAGTTGAATCTGCCGACCCGCCATTCAGCAGCCCATTGGCTGTGCCAGGAGGACCAGGTGTTGACGGTCCAGGAGGGCCAACGCCGCCTGTTGGGCCTGGTGGACCGCCTGGATCACCTGTCGGTCCTGTTGGGCCTGTTGATCCCTGTATTCCCTGAGGTCCAACCAGATTTGTGGCGTTTCCCCACGAACCAGCAACCTTCGGCCCATAGAAAGTGTTGGCTGCAGTGTCCATAAAGAAATCGCCAATAGCCCCAACACCAACCGACGGAACGTTCGGGCCATTTAATATCGTTCGACCATCAATGCCGTTTGTTCCGTTCGCCCCAGGCGCACCCTTGATCAGAATGCCTGTAGGCCAAGCACCCGAAGCTTTAGGGCCAAACAAATACGAAGTCAGATAGTTTAGGAAGAAATCTCCATCGACACCAGTACCAGCAACAGGGTCAACCTGACCGCTCAAAATAGTTGAGCCTGCAGCCCCAGTCGGACCTGTAGGGCCAGTGATTGATTGACCGGCAGGACCAGTAGCTCCAGGAGCACCAGCCGATGGCGTCGGAGCCATCTGCTGCCAGTAAGTATTATTTCCAGGAGTTTGACCTGTGCTGCCTTGGCGCGCAATATAAGAAGTGTTGCTGTACGTCACGACATCGCCAGTTTGGTAGGCAGTGCCGCTCGACCAGGTTCCCTCGTAGACAAGGGTGGATGGGAAGTAGATCGCGTTAGGACTATTCAGTTGGTTTGTATAGTTCGTTCCAAGTGCCACTACTCGAGCCCCTCCATCCGAGTGTTCAAGTCTTGAACTGCTTTCACAAGAAGTGAAAGCATTGACTTCTCTCGGTAAACGACTGGCTCACCTTCAGAGTCGTACAGAGTTGCGTCTGGTGCTGCTAAAGCTACCTCTTCAGCAATGAACCCCAGTTCAGGTATTTGGGTTTCGTAATCCAAACCTGAACTCGTTGCCACCTGCTCATTCCAATTAAACGTTCGTGGTCGCAAAGCTTTAATCTTTGACCACGTAGCCGAAATTTCTAGGTCCTCTACATCCTCTTTGAAACGGATAGAAGAAGAGCTGATACCTAACTGCTCAGTACCCGTAGTAGTTATGACTGCAGTGGTTCCTGACAGCGTAGGCCAGCCACCTTGGTTCGCTCCTGCAGAAGATTTATAGGCACGCAAATCTAGTTTCTCGTAGCCTGCAGCGCCTGACTCAGAGATCTGCAAATGAACGTTGTCGTTGTGAACGAATTGGAAACCAGGCAAGTTCGAACCCAGGAGCGTGTCCTTCCACTCCATCCAATCTTGATTCGTGCTGTAATCGTTCCCAAAATAGATGCGTGCATAATCGTATGAAGTTTGGATTCTTATATCGCCGCTAATGTCGACGTTCTCTCGCACGTTCAACCATTGCGTATTGATTCTGGTACCAGACCCAGCAACATAGTTCGGATCGACAGTGCCGTTCGCTAACCGATTAGTGTGACCAATGATGTCGCCGTCAACATAAACAGATCCGTTTACTACGAGACGGTAGTTCGCTCGAGTCGATCTATCGCCGCCCGCACCACCACCACCAGATTCGGTTGTGTACGGCGAAGTGGCTAAACCGTTATACAAAGGAGGGAACGTGTTCGGTACAGCAGTGAACACACCCAAACGGTTGTTCACAGCATCGACTTTGAATGTTGTTGTGTCGAAAGTGGCGTCTCCGCTGACAGTAATGCCACCAGTCATATTTAATACGCCTGTGACTGTTCCGCCCGTTCCAGTTATCACTCCAGGAGTCGTATTTATGTACGCCTCAACATCATTGAAGTTGGCGTTCATTTGGCTAGCCACAATGCTGGTGCCAGCACTAAAAGTGTTCGTAACTGAAAGAGTCATCTGAGCCTCCGCGGCACGTACGTAAACATCATGGCGTTCACTTCGTAAGCGCTTGTATGATTAGGTCCATTGATTTTGATAGCCACAGATTTAGCGCTACCCATTGTTGTTAACTTGATTACATCAGTGATCGATTGACCCGCTGAAGCGGACCATGTGCCGTCACCCGTATCTCCAGAGTCAGACCGCCATGTAGCAGTCCCAAACACACTGGTCGATCCTCGACCTGTGACTTGAAACGTTTTAGTTACAGAAGTTGCTTTGTCATAGTCGTTGTAAACTTCGTAGTTCACTGTGCCTGTTGCTGACGTGTCCATAATGAAACGTGGTTTCCCCCAACGTTTCTGAACAATCGGATTCTTTCCCGACACCCATGGTGTCGTAAAGTGGCTAACGATCTGGGCAGGAGTTGTGGCGTACAAGTCCGTGTACCTGTTCTGTTCGAGTTTGATTACCCGACCAGAGTTGTCTTTGCAGGCACCAATTAAGAAGGGTTCCCCACCAGGAGGAACGTGAGCAAGCAATGGTTCAGCATCTATGTCGGTTAAAGTCCAAGCTCCAAGCGACGGATCATAGACCAGTGTGCGTCGTTTAGTTAGTCCGTCTTCAGTCCAATCAACAGACACATAGAGTCGATTGCGGAACCATGCGAGTTGCGGTGGGGTGTTGAAACGAATCCGACCGTCATCTATCGCAGGTTTAAGTTTGTCGAACAGATAGTTAAAGTTCGTGCCGTCATACAGATATACGCCCGCTTGATCATGCCAGAAGAACACTCCCATTGGAGTGGACACAGGAGAGCTCAAAGAAACGCTGCCAACATCACGAGTAAGAGGCACCATCTGAAATGATTCAGTGTCGTGCCCGAACATGGCGTGAACCGAATTCGACTTAAATATTAGAAGGCGATCTGCCATTGGGACCAGGCCAGTGATTTCGTCGCCTCGTTCACCCACGTCGATGTCTGCATAACTTTGTTGTGTCCAAGTTTCTGCATCGTTCAGATGAGACCAACGGATAC
>Ga0308011_10000698_pt1 | contig 17035 bp, 7 predicted proteins | sample Neamet177_FD_203144 | JGI IMG/M metagenome (GOLD analysis project Ga0308011, IMG submission 203144) | Marine microbial communities from water near the shore, Antarctic Ocean - #177 | ecosystem: Environmental > Aquatic > Marine > Unclassified | place: Southern Ocean | collected 2014-07-25 | reverse complement strand
TTTGCTATGCTCTAGTGTCCTGCTACAAAAACTAAGCCTTCTTCTCTAATAACATTCATACCTAGAGACTCGCCATTTTCATCAAACATCTCTCTGGTTAAACCCTGTATATTAATGAGGCCCGTGACACGACCCGAAGTAGTTAATTGCATAATTAGAATTCGCTTAGACTTTCCAGCTTTTGATTGAAGCTTATCTGGCATTATATACCATGCTCCATCAGAAATATTAATGGAAGCTCCTTCGGATTCGAATTTATCTAAAAACGTATAGTTAGGTGGCACAGCGGATACAAAGTTTCCATAGTTGTCTACCCTATTAAGTGCGAGCCAGCTATCAAAAGCAAGTTCTGGGTAATAATCTACATCGCTTCTCTGAACAGCTGACGATAAAGCACCTCCCATTTCATGTTGGTAGAACGTAGTTGTCGTCTCAATAGATAACGGTAAAGACTTGTCTTGTTTGCTTTTATCTAGTCCGAAAACTGCAAGTAAGCAATCACCTTCATTCTGCATTACTACATATACTCTGTAGGTTTTACCTGGCACTATCCCTCCGTTGGGAACCTCATCAACCTCAAGCCTTAAATACTGAGCCATAGCTGAAGATGAACAAAGAGCGATCAACGCAACAGACATAAATATTCTAAATAATTTCATTTCGTTTCGATTTAATTCTTCGAGTACTATCTAATTAGCCTACTTCTATCTAGAATTCGCTTATTACCTCTAGACCTACCCTTATTGTTTGGCAACAAATAAGTAAGATTTATTTCATGAGAATGTCGCCCTAAGAGATTACCGCTAGTTGTGAAATCGTAACTATAAGCTACCCCGATATTAGAATACATCATACCTAGAGATACACACAAGGCATCCCCTACTCTATATCCTAAACCACCCCAGTATTTTGAAGCAGATTTCCTATGAGCATAAATAGCTCTCGTGTAAACATCAATCTGAGCAGGAGTTACTTCTGTCAACCTAATCATACCAGAGGATTGAACAGAAAGGACTTTACTGACATCATAAGTGTAACTACCCATAAATCTGTAATGTCTGATCGACACATTCATTGCCGTATCAACAGCTGTCAGACCTAGCTCATCTTCAAATAAATTCGATACCGCTAAACCGACATTGTAATTATCTCCATAAACTAAAAAGCCTGCAGATGCATCTACACCGAAAGTCGTCTCTAGACCTCCTGTTAAGGCAGGATCTCCCTGATCCCAAACATTCAAATCAGTGCCGTCAAACGCAAATTGAGTGCCTTGTAGGCTTAACCCAAAAGAAACACCGTCTGAATTCGGTAAGCGAATCTGGTAAGAACCAGAAACCTCGAATCCGGTTTGGGATACAGCACCTCCCATATCATCTTTATAGAAAATAGCTCCTCCTCCTAGGGACTTCGAAAACGAAGTGTGCGCAGAGAATAGTGCAGTTGTAGGCGCTCCATCGAATCCTGCCCATTGATTGCGGTAAGTCGAACCGAAAACCGTATAGGCTTCCGTTCCTGCTACAGCAGGGTTAATGATGAACGAATTTACGGGGAAAGCTGTTCTTCTAAAACGCTGTTGGGCTTGAGTAGAAGCAGAAAGGATAATAATCCCAAATGTTGCAATGATCAATCGTAGCATGGCGTCAGTATTTTAAAGATACTGTACCCGCGATCGGCGGGTCAGATGGGTTTAACAAAATAACATAGTAGTAATCAGCAACAGGGAGTCTTTGGTTATTAAACCTTCCATCCCAGTGCACATCTCCAGATTCAGAAGAGAACATGAGCTGACCATATCTATTATAGACCTTAACTGTAGATTCAGGGAAGTCTAGAAGACCTCCCACTATCCATTCATCATTATATCCGTCCGCGTTAGGTGTGATGGCATCAGCAATGAATAAACATCCTTCAATATGATCTACAAAATCAGACACCGTGATGTTACATCCGATGGAGTCTGTAACTGTAATTGAGTATGTGTCTTCCGTTAAACCTACAGCTGAAGCTGAGGTTTGGCCAAAAGGATCACTCCATAAGTAAGTAAACGGTGAGACACCACCCACTATACTCACGGTAATAGTACCATCCTCTGCATTCCAACAAGTAACAGGAGAAGGGAAGGTCGTTAGGAGCATATCTGTGACTATTTCAACATCTATACTGAATGTATCCGTCAACTCACAACCTAGAACATCGACTACAGAAGCCGAATATAACATCTCTCCAAGGTTATTAAGATTCGCTTCATTACCTAAGGTGTCTGTGACAGTCCATGTCAACTCTCCTGTTCCTCCGGCTGGGAAGATATCTACTGAACCATTGCTCATACCAGTACAAGTTGCTGGTGTAGTAGAGATCAAAAATTCCAATGGTGGTGGTGCGTCGATAGTAAAAGGCTCAACTGTTAAGCATCCATTTTCATCTAGCAAACTTGCCGTGTATTCTGAAGAACAAAGTGAATCGAGTGAATTTGAAATCTCACCACTTAACAGGTCTTCAATAGTGAGTGTTAACTCGCCTGTTCCACCTACGTAAACCAAATCTACAGCACCGTTACAATCACTTCCGCAACTTATAGGAGCAGCTGAAAGTATCTGTAAATTAATAGGTGATGGCTCTGTAATAGTAACCGTCTCCATACCTGGCGAGCATCCGAAAGCGTCAACAACTTGAACATTGTACGTGCCGGGGACTAGACCAGTAAATGAATCAGGAACTAGTAATGAATCACCGTTAACGTGTAAGTAAATATCTCCAGAACCGCCCGTTGCATCACCTGTAATAGAGGCGTTTGCATTTCCTTGACAGTCCACATCTAAACTCGTGATGGTAGCATCTATAGGTAGCGGACAGTTAACTGAAATAATAGTGTCTGAGAAACAACCTTGTGCATCAGCAACCGTAAAAGTGAAAGAACCATCTCCATCTTGACAAACCAAGTTCGTCCAGCATTCATCAGCACCATTTATTGATACCACATCACCTCCTGAAGGGTCTTCCACAGAAATCATTAGCGTCCCGACACCACCAGTAATGGAAGTGAGGTCTACACAAACAGTAGCGTCACCTTCACCATAACAAGCATTATCGATAGTCATGTTGAAATCAGCTGTGATAGGTTCTGGCGCGATAACATCGAATGTAGTTGTATCTCTACATGTGAACTCATCTAATAATAACATTGTGTATGTGCCCGGTGATAAATCATCAAATGAAGTGTTATTCTGCGGGCCAGCAACAAGTACACCATCTCCATCAAACAACTGGTATGAGCCTTGACTTATATCTCCTGCACCTAAAAACTCAACTACAACAGTTGATGAGCCACCTGCACATGGAAGAATGTTTCCCGACACAGTAGCTTCCTGCTCTACATAAATGTCACATGGATCCTCTCCACAAACTTCTGATGGCATTTGCCAAAACTGAACATCTGATTGCTGCCCTCCTATAAAGACTTGGAAGTTTGCGTTGATGCAAAAGTCACTACACGTCGTCACTTGAGCGATCAGAACTCTTAAGTCATCACCAGCAATAGCGTTTATAGGACCTCCTGGTGCGAATACAGATCCGTTTACAACTTGAGTGTCACAAATGTCAGTTCCTGCTGGAACACCCACACCCTGTGGAATCATACCAGGCGCATCACTACTTGCCATTCCAATAGTCCAGTAAGTGTCATACTGCATATCTGCAAAAGCACCTATCCAGAATCCCGAAGGATTCGTTCCATCCATGGCAATTGAACCAGAGACGGGATTGTGACATCCACATGGTGCGTCAATGTACATAGCTGGAGTACCTAGAGCGGCAACATCGGCATATATAGCACTGAGTACATCGGTTGAACTAGTGAAGTTTGCGTAGACTTGGTAAGTCACAAATCCATCTAAATTACCCGGGATATCAAATGTGTCATCGGGATCAGGGGTATTAGGTCCGTAGAAAGCAGTATCAACTTCTATAGTAACACCCAGCATTTGGGCTTGAGTATATGAAGTGATCGCTAATGCGAATCCTAACAGTAGTAGGCGAAAATTCATGCAGTTAATTGAAATGTCCAAAGTAAAAAGTGGCATTAATTCAAGACCGCAAAATAATGGAATTAAGCTAAGAAAACATATAAAATACTACAAGCAATTGTTAATAGGCCTTTGTGGAGATAAAAAGAGGGGCTTTGGGCCGTCTTGTTTAGCGTAATTTTGCCACAGAAATAAAGACAATGGAAGTCCCCCAAACTTACAAGCCTACTAATAAAGTACGAATCGTTTCTGCTGCCAGTCTATTTGACGGTCATGATGCTGCCATAAACATTATGCGCAGGATTATACAGCGAACAGGGTGTGAGGTAATCCACCTTGGACACGACAGAAGTGTGGACGAAGTAGTGAATACCGCCATTCAGGAGGATGTCCAAGCTATCGCTATGACTTCATACCAAGGAGGTCACAATGAATATTTCAAGTATATGAGAGACCTTTTAGTGGAGAGAGGTTCTGGACATATTAAGATTTTCGGTGGTGGTGGTGGAACCATACTACCAGATGAAATCGCCGAACTTCAGGATTATGGAATAGAAAGGATATACCACCCAGATGATGGTAGAGAGATGGGTTTGCAGGGAATGATAAATGACCTTGTTTCAAGATCCGATTACCCTACAGTCACTTCTATAGCGGATTTAGATGGAGCTTTAGATAGGTTATCAGGAAGAAACATCCGCGATATCGCTAGATGCATCACTGCTGCAGAGAATGATGCTGAAGCTTTCGCAGTAGAGTTATCAAAAGCACACCCTAACCTACCCAAAGTTCCCGTATTAGGAATCACAGGTACAGGAGGTGCCGGAAAATCATCTATGGTGGATGAGTTAGTGCGTAGATTCCTAGCTGGGTTCCCTGATAAAAGGGTCGCCTTAGTAAGTGTAGACCCTTCTAAACGTAAAACTGGAGGCGCTCTATTAGGTGACAGGATTCGCATGAATTCAATTCACACGGACAGAGTGTATATGCGCTCACTTGCCACCAGACAGTCGAATCTAGCTTTATCTAAGCACGTTGCAGAGGCACTGAATGTGCTTCGTGCGGCTGAGTTTGATCTAATTATTCTTGAAACAAGTGGTATAGGCCAAAGTGATACAGAAATCATGGAGCACAGCGATGTGGCTCTGTATATCATGACACCTGAGTTCGGAGCGGCCACACAACTTGAAAAGATTGACATGCTAGACTTTGCTGATGTAGTAGCAATTAACAAGTCTGACAAACGTGGAGCGCAGGACGCGATTAGAGATGTTAGAAAGCAATTTAAACGCAACCACGATTTATGGGAAGCGAAGGATGACGAATTACCAGTAATCGGCACTATTGCCAGCCAATTCAACGATCCAGGAACGAACAACCTGTACACTATGTTGATGACATGCATAGCGGAGAAGACCGGTGCTGACCTTGCTCCTGAAAAGGTGTTGTCTAGTGAGGAGAGTGAGAAAATTTACATCATACCGCCATCTAGGGTTCGTTATCTGAGTGAAATTGCCGAGACGAACAGAGCTTATGACAAAACGATGGAGAAACAGGCTGTCGTAGCGGAAAGGGTTAGCGCGCTTAATAAGTCGGCACTTGAATTTGATAACGAAGTTAAGTCTGAGATCGAGAAGAAAGCGGCTGAAGTGAAGCTGGGATTAGACCCGAAAATATCTGCGTGGATTGAAGGGTGGCCAGATATAAAGGCCAGATATTCAAGTGATGTATACACATATGAGGTGAGAGGAAGGGAAATTAATATACCTACGAAAAGACTATCACTTTCAAACCAAAAGATCTCAAAAATCAGCCTCCCCTCCTACTCTAGTTGGGGTGATTTAGTGAGATGGTCTGCACAGGAAAATCTTCCTGGCACATTCCCGTACACAGCGGGGATATATCCTTTTAAAAGACAAGGTGAGGACCCGACTAGGATGTTTGCTGGAGAAGGTGGACCGGAGAGAACTAATAAAAGGTTCCACTACGTTTCACTCGGCATGCCCGCTAAACGTTTGTCTACAGCCTTCGACTCTGTAACTCTCTACGGAAACGACCCTAACATAAGGCCCGATATATACGGTAAGGTGGGTAACGCCGGTGTAAGTGTTTGTTCACTAAATGACGCGAAAAAACTTTATAGTGGTTTCGATTTATGTGACCCTACTACCTCTGTTTCGATGACCATTAATGGTCCTGCTCCCATGCTGTTATCGTTCTTCTTAAATGCCGCTATCGATCAGATATGTGAGAAATACATTCGTAAGAACGGACTAGAATCGAAGGTGGAAGCTGTCCTAAAAGCGAAGTGGGATGATAAAGGCCTGCAGAGACCTCGTTATGAGGGGAAACTTCCCGAGGGGAACGACGGACTGGGGTTATTGCTATTGGGATGTACAGGTGACGAGATACTCGATAAGGATACGTATTCTAAACTCAAGGTCGAAGCATTAACATCAGTGAGAGGTACTGTACAGGCTGACATCCTTAAGGAGGATCAAGCCCAGAACACATGCATCTTCTCTACTGAATTTGCATTGAGACTCATGGGTGATGTGCAGCAGTATTTTATAGACAAAAAAGTCAGGAACTTCTACTCTGTCTCAATTAGTGGATACCATATTGCTGAAGCAGGCGCTAACCCCATTACTCAGCTAGCGTTTACACTCTCTAATGGCTTTACGTATGTAGAGTACTACCTCAGTCGAGGAATGGACATCAATGACTTCGGTCCTAACCTTAGTTTCTTCTTCTCTAACGGAGTGGATCCGGAGTATGCGGTAATAGGGCGAGTGGCTAGAAGGATTTGGGCCAAAGCAATGAGAGAGAAATACGACGCATCTCCGAGAGCGCAGATGCTCAAGTACCACATCCAAACCTCAGGCAGATCACTACACGCTCAGGAAATAGACTTCAACGACATCCGAACCACATTGCAAGCTCTGTACGCGATTTACGACAACTGTAACTCGCTACACACGAATGCGTATGATGAAGCGATTACGACACCTACGGAGGGGTCTGTAAGGCGAGCTATGGCGATTCAGTTGATCATCAACAAAGAGTTAGGTCTCGCTATGAATGAGAATCCGCTCCAGGGATCATTTATAATTGAGGAGCTGACGGATTTAGTTGAAGAAGCTGTGTTGATGGAGTTTGACAACATCACTGAACGCGGTGGAGTTCTAGGCGCTATGGAGACAATGTATCAGCGTTCAAGGATACAGGAAGAATCACTGCACTACGAGACTTTGAAGCATAATGGAGAATACCCGATTATAGGAGTGAACACATTCCTTAGTGCTGAAGGCTCTCCTACTATTATCCCAGGCGAAGTCATCAGGGCTACGGAAGGCGAAAAGAAGGTTCAGCTCGACAATCTCATTTCTCTCCATGAAGGCAACTCTACTAAATCGGTAGAAATGCTTAAAGAGGTGCAGGAAATAGCAATGAAAAACGATAATATTTTCGAGAAGCTAATGGAGGTCGGAAAAGTCTGTAGCCTTGGTGAGATTACTGCATCGCTATTCGAAGTAGGTGGGCAGTACCGAAGAAATATGTAACCGAGGTAGGTATACTGATGTATAGCTATTATCTAACAATGGTAATAGAACCACGGTAGGTTGTAGACGAGATGTCATGGGACCCTAATGCTGTAACTGAGTACATGTAAACTCCGTCTGGAACTAAATAACTACCGCCCTTGAGGGTGTTTTGGCCTATCCAGGGAACTGTGGGGTCTTCTGTTTCGAAAACGATTTCCCCCCATCTATTAAGAACTACGAATCTGTACTGAATCGCTGTGTATCCTTGACCTAAAGGAAGGAAACTGTCGTTTACTCCATCGTTATCAGGTGTGAATGCATTGGGAATAAACATTCTAAACTCTACCTCCTTAAATTGAGCAATTACACTCTCATAAGGGATGCCGGTTAAATCTAGCGCCATCTCCGGAGACATGTCGTTAGGAGAAGGGGAAGTAACTTCAACTATCCATTTATCGAATTGCCATTGATCTGTTGCAGAAGCCTTGAAAATAAGTGGCGCATCAACTATTAATCCACTAGTCCAGTAATCATCTACATAAGCTGTATTCACAACCGTCACAGCGCCTGCGCCAGATGGCTGTATTTCAACCTCTAGCTCCACGTGTTCGATATAGGAAAAGTGTGCGGTTACGTTACCGGGCGAATTCACATCAAGAGTAGCGTTCTCTGAGTTCATGTCTGGGCCGATAGTGTTCTCAATCGGAGTTGAAGTCCAATGTGAGAACTGCCACCACTGCCCAGAAGGGGTCGCTTGTAACGTATGAGCACTAACTGCAAGAGTTTCCGTTGAAGGATAGGTAGGGATTAACGCACCGCTAAGAACTATACCTCCAGAGCCTACTGGCTCCACATCAAAGACTATATCCTCAGGCGGTGCGGGTATCCCAAAGTGAGCTATCACAGATAAGTCTCCCTCTAACTGAACAGACCACTCATGCTCTTCAGGGTCAGTAAGTACAGCTGTTCCGGAAGAAATTTCCCAATATAGAAATTGCACACCATAATTTTCTTCAGCGGTTAAATTCACAGCTAGCTCCTCAAAATACCAACCACTAAATGGAGCGTCCGATGGAGTAATAACAACAGTATTAATCTCGACATCACCCTGCCCCACAATATCAATCGTTAGGGTTACTGGAGTCACGTCGTAACAATCTTCCATGCCACTCAATAGTGATGATTCGCATCTATCGTCAATAAAATCACGTAACTGCTGGATTTCTACTTGCCAACCTGCCACAGTTCCGCCCCATCTATCACATTGTCTGGGCATTTCTGGCTCTATAACGAGAAGCATACTATCTAGTACTGTGTGCATATAATCACAAGTGAAATATGTGTTACCTAGATCAGCCCATCTGTTAACGTAGGTAGCAAAGAACTCTTCGTTGTCCATAAGAGCATTTAGAACCGGAATATGACCTTGCCCGCCTACATTCCCCATTGATTCTGGATTACATGGGTCAGCATCAGGACTGGTGTCAGGAACTCCTGTATAGTTTATATAATGACCAAAAGATGCGTCCATGTCCCAAAGTGCATATCTCCATCTCTTCGCTCCTCCATCTGGATGTCTTCCTCTCCACCATGCTGTATTCCAATTCAGCCAATCCATACATACGACGTAGCTATTCAAGATGAAGTAATCTATCAGACTAAGGGTATTAAGTTGAGTTTCTGCATACGCATAATTAGCAGCATCTGTCATATCCTGTGTCGTAGTGAAATTAACGAAGTCATACCAGTCATCTCCATCTCCATATTCTTCCCAAGTACCGCCCCATGTTTTTAAGAAATCAACGAAATGTCTAGGCTGATCGTAATATTCAGTAGTGAAATCAGTATCATCAACCTTTTCGCGATAATCATAAACGCCCCAGTAATTACCGTTGAGATAGACAATACAACTTTCACTTGTTCTCTCATCTAACTTCAAACCAGCTAAATGACTCAAAGTATGAACATATGAATCTCGAATATGAGCTCCAGGTTCGTGTGGATAATTATCGTTTGCTGCTGCTTTAAAAATTATTCGCTGAAACTCGTCTCTGTTTTTCACGGTAAACAACTGTGCTTCTATGGCGTAGTCGTAACCCATTTGATCTCTAGTCACATAATCAAAGCCACGTTGACCGTATGCATTTGAATCATTTCCGTGCTCATTGCTATCACCTGTAGCTTCAACCCGGAAAGTTCCGTCAGCGTTGAAAAATTCTATGTGCATGGGTTCAGCACCTCCATTAGGCCAAGCACCATCCTCTTGACCGTTACCACTAACAGAGACTACAGGGATAGTATGAGAGTCTACACCAGTGAAGTAGGTGTTGGTAGCTATATAACTAGGTGCTTCGTTTCCAGAAGGGTCGTAACAAACAGCTCTGACCACAGTAGTTGTGTTAATAGCAAAAGGGCCCGTAAATAAGGTGCTTCCACCATCAGGAGCGTAACCATTCGTTGTGTACCTGATATCATAACCTGCTGGAACATTAATTGAAAGATTTAACCCTCCCATGAAAAAGCCGGATTCGTTACCGAACGTAGGTGTAGGTGCATATACACTGTACATGTCCAACGCATTGTTTGAAGCTTCAGCTGTAGGATTTGTACTTATCTCCCAATTAGGACCACCATCTGAAGTACGCGCCCAACTGTGGTCTGCCTGGGTAGTAATCACATCTGAAAGATAAACGTACTGTTCGAGGATGTTTCCAGCCGGATCACTGAATACCATAGCCTCACCCTGGCACTGGTTCACTTTGAAATTCGTGTTTAAATTACCTCCTAGATAAAGGTTAGGTAAAAGCTCCCCCTCTCCAGAACACATCACTAAAAGAAATCCTCCTGCTGGAACCATGGTGCCGGCAGGGATTTCAAACTTGTCCGGATTTGATGGATTGTCAGAAATAAAATATCCGCCAAGATCTACTGCTATAGCATCTAGATTGTAAAACTCAATGAAATCCTCATTATCTCCTCCGACATTAAGAGTGTAGTTTGAGCAAGAAAACTCGTTTATTACAACTTGTGCATCTATACCTATATATAAAAACACGAGTAATGATGCCGCAAGGGTTTGGCGAACTATATGCATAAATTGTCCCACTTTAGATATTATTTAACTTCGAACCTTCCTGTCCAAGGAGCTGCTTTAGAGCCTGTAATACGATAAAAATATACTCCTGTCGTTAGATCTCCTTTCCGCAAAACATGCATGTTTCCTGAAGTTGATTCTAATCTAACTAATCTTCCCTTGGCATCAAGGACCTCCAGTTTCATCGGCTCTCTCGAAGGGTTTGGAAAAGTAAGTATTGCAATATTTATCATAGGGTTAGGCATGAACTGAACCTCTCCTTGAACTAAACCCTCTGGAGAAACTGCACTTACGCAAGCATCTATAATATTTAAGAGTGTATTGTGATACTCTTCGTTCACCACATCTACGACATCCAAAAGACAAATCTCCTCTTCTGCATTAATCCAGTATAAACGTACTAACGGAGTCCACTCGTAGAACTTCATCATACTTTCGCCTTCATAGCTCAAGCCTATAACCTCTGACCCTCCAGGAACGAATGACGGCTCAATAGAATAGTTAACCACATCAGCTAAAGAGATAGCTTGACTGATTTCAATACCACTGAATTCTAACTGATACCCCACGATTCTGTTATTAGGGTTTAATACATGTACATCTAAATACCCTTGTGACCAATTTATATCACCAATCTTAAAGTGTGTCGTGTCATAGACATTTGTAATCTCTACTACTGGGAAACTACACTTGTCGTGCACTCCGGTGCTATCAGGGTGAGTATGTGCTTCATTCCAGTATTGACAACGTGACATTAAGGCCGCATCTGAAACAGTGATAGCGTCGTCTTGATCAATATCAGTACAGTTAGCTACTGCTATATCATCTCCTAAAATTCCCTCAACATAAGACACAGCATCTGTAAACTCCTGCAATCCATTATAATCAAGATCACCTACAAGAGCAGTTCCATTGCAATCACCATTACAATCAGATTCTGCACTTCCGAATAAGTTGCCCTCACAGTCATAGAAGGGCTCACAATCGTTATAAACATTTACTACTAGCTCTCCTGTGCTTCTATCGAAATTAACACATACTGAAGCGTAATTATTCGTGTAGTCTGTTTCTTCACGTCCTAGTGCATCTGGAATGAAGTCCCAGTTAGCTCTAACGATTAAGAAGTATGTACCATCATCTATACTAGTAACGTCAATCCATTGGCAACTTAGACCACTTGAGTAAATATCTCCACAACCAGCAGAGATACCCATAGTACTACAGCCATACTGACCTGTTCCTCCTCCACTACATTCTAAATCCATCACACAGAAACCATTCTTAAATCCGATAGGAATATATGTGCCATCTAATTCGAAAAGATCATACTTTGCATATCCTTTATGGTGCCAGTGATTATGGCAATCTGCAAATTCAAATTGATCGTTAGCGGATGCTGGTTGACCTATGTAATAATCAAGATCACCTATGTTTTTAATGTGAGTCGTGAAACGAACTATTTCACGAGTACCGAATCCATTTAGACATCCTTCATTTATGTAACAGTCAGACTCAGAGACTTCCATCGTTGTCGGGTAAATGCTATTCACAATCGCTTCACCCACAACAATTAAATCTGGACCTGTACAATCTGGATCACCTGGGTAAATACATGAGCCATTATCAACCTCTGATCCTGGATTGTAGTTACAAGCTTCAGGGTCAGTACATCCTTCGGGAGGTCCCACGTAGGTGAACAACCAATCCCAATTAGCATCACAACCCCCTTCAAACGAAGCCCAGCGTATCCAATACGTTATACCTCCTTCCAGAAGCATAGTCTGAGAAGCTTCGTCACCGCAACCGCCCTGATCATCATCATAGTAAATTGTTCCTTCGTTAGAGTCATTGAAATTCGCCATATCGCAGTATTCATAGACGTATAGACGTGTATCACATCCAGTCCCACAACTGTTGAAATCGTACATTCCATTATATTCTGTATGAAAAGTGTACCAGTAATCATCACCTGGCTGAGTTATAACATCACCATCCTCATTAGGCTGATCTAATACCACCGCATCATTACAAGTGTTTCCAGGCGCGCAATCGAACAGAACCTGGTCACCAAAAGAATAATTACCACCGGAGCCGACCTCTACACCATCTAGATAAAGCCAATACCCACCAGGCTCATTAATACCGTCACCGAAAGAATCCTGAATTTGAAAATTAAAACAAGGAAACTCCTCTTCCGTCTCCACACATAAAACAAATTCACCATCTCCCCCGTCTTCTATCTGTTCACCTCCAACTGAAAGAGCCCAAGAAATCTCATCAGGCCAAGCATCTGGAATGATTACAATAGTGACTTCAGTTTCACCATCAACGCAATCGCTTTGGGCTTGAATAGAAGAAGTGGCAGTAAAGAAAAATAAGACGACAAGCAAAACAACTCGCTGAGCAATGAAAATCAGATTATTCATGAATGTTCGTTTAGGTTTCAACTAACAGGTTGCAAATTAGCACACAACAGATAAACTACGAAATAATAAAAAGGTTGCGCAGAAGCATATGTATCTTCGTAAAAAAAAGATGTCACATCACGAAGAACCAGAACAGAACGAAATAGGAGGACCAGTAGTTTTCGCGCTTATTCTAGCCGTGTTAGTTGTTCTAGTTATTAGCTTTTTATAGACCCCGCACTTAAGTTTGTCATTCGACTATAGTCATCTCGTCTACAAGGTGGCCTGCGCCAGCGTAGTGATCTATGACCCAGAGTACATAGCGAATATCAACCATGATATTCCTGCACCTCGTCTCGTCAAATAAGATATCACTCATAGTACTCTCCCAGCTTCTATCGAAGTTGATACCCACTAATTCGCCATCACCATTAATTACAGGGCTACCTGAGTTACCTCCTGTTGTGTGATTAGACCCCGTAAAGCATACAACAAGCTCACCATCTTCCGAGGCGTAACGCCCCCAATTACCTTCGCGCAAGTCTGATACTAAATCACTAGGCAGATCGAAATCAGCATCTCCTGGCTTGTATTTCTGTAGAATACCCCTTGCTGTGGAGAGAGCGTCGTAGTGCATGCCATCATGTGGAGATGAACCTTCAACTTTTCCGTAGGTAAGTCTAAGTGTAGAGTTAGCGTCTATGGGGAAAAGTCTTTCTGGGAAAAGCTCTCTTAGACCTCTAGTGTATGCTGCTGTAGCTGACTGAATAACGGATTTATTAGAGGAATAACCCGAAGCGATATTTGTAAAATAATGTGTGCGCAAATCAGATATTAGTAGAATTGCTGGGTCATTAAGTAGTTTTTTAATGGCCTTGAGTTTTCCTTTTTTGAGTAATGCTTCTAATTGATTTGGATTATCAAATATCGATCGGTCGTAGAAATCCTCAGCGTATTCATCACCTGTGACAAAGCTGGTATATTGAATACTTATCGACTCGGGAAAGAGTGACTTAGGCATGAACTCTAAATAAGCGCCCAGCAATCCACCTAGCAGCAGCTCATCAACTGCAGCGTCATAATTCTTTGCGTAGTCTCTGTTAAAAGCCAGCAAGCCCTCTAAAATCTCATCGTAATCTTCCGATTCTGATATCTCTTCATAGTTCTCTATAAACTCCTGAAACTCAAACGCATGGTTTAGAATGTCTGGACCATAATACACAAGCTCGACAAATAAAGTTCTAGCTTCCATAAAGGGGAAGTATGTCGCGTTAGCGTCTTGAATCGTGGAAATGACATTGTCATAAATTCCGCCATCAAACTTGATTGATCTTTCAGCGAAATTTCTTTCTAACTCAACCTTCTTCGCGACTGCATCTAACTCTATCAACCCCTTTGACTGACCTTCCCATTTCTTCCAGGCATTAGAGATACTGCTTTGTTTAGAAGCGTAAGCTATATTGAGTCTGTCTGAAGAAGCACGAGCAGCATTAATGATATCTAAACTAACATCCCTCATCGCTATTCGCATAGGGTTCAACCTTCCGACCACATGCTCTACGGCATCGGATGTTAGGTATTGCTCTGTGCTACCAGGAAACCCGAAAATCATTGTGAAATCTCCTTCCTTCACGCCTTCAATGGAAACTGGAAAATGGTGAGATGGCTGGTATGGCACATTCGACTTACTGTACTCTGAAGGATTGTTATTAGAGTCGGCATATATTCTAAAGACACTGAAATCACCAGTATGTCTAGGCCATAACCAGTTATCCGTGTCACCTCCGAACTTACCCACTGCCGAAGGAGGCGCTCCTACTAATCTCACATCGTAAAACGTTCGCTTAGTAATTAAGAAATGCTGGTTCCCGAAGTCAAATGCTACAACACGTCCCGTGAGTCCTGTGCCATTTGTGTACTCCTCTACTATCGCAGCAAACAGTTCTTTTTTTATTTCCAAAAGCTCCTTGCCCTCATAACCTTCAAGTGCTTGTGCTATTCTAGAACTTACATCCTCTATCCTATCTATAAAAGTTGCGTACAGATCCGGGTTAGGCAATTCTTCTGCTCTTGACATAGCCCAAAACCCATCTCTCAAATAATTATGGTCTACTGAGCTATGATATTGGATTTGGGAATAACCACAGTGATGATTCGTAAATAACAACCCTGCGGAGCTCACCATTTCTGCTGTGCATCCACCGTTAAAATGGACTACCGCATCCTTGAGACTACTGTGGTTAATAGAATAAATATCATCTGCGCTAAGCCTTAATCCCATAGCCTGCATCTCGTTTTCCAACACTTGCAACAAAGTCGGAATCCACATACCCTCTTTCGCATGTGACTCTTGAACAGGGAGGATTATAGCCCCCATAAACAACAAGGTCGCTAATCTTAAAGCAACTATTCTATTGTGTATCATGATTGAATTTTACTAACTATTACTGTATCACTGCTCTTGAGTGCCAAACCGAAACCCCACTCTCATCTACAACTTCTATCATATATATGCCAGACTCATAGTCAGATGCCTCAAAAGCTGTTATAGGTAAAGCTTCAAATGAAGTTACCATTCTACCGCTAGCATCTCTGACAATGCAAGTAGAATTATCTTTCACGCCTTCGAAATTGAAGGTCGCAACTTGAGAAATAGGGTTAGGATAGATACTCCACTCATTAGCGCCAGACATATCGTCGATAGCGGCACAGTTCATCACTGTTACCACCACCGCGTCCGAACTCTGACATCCATCAGAGTTTGAAACAGACACACCTACAACAGATGTAGTCGCTATTCCCGGTTCTGTTTGAAGAATAAATAGCTGAGCTGTCGATCCGTCTTGCCACTCGTAAGTGTAATTACCCGCTGGCCCGAAAAATATATTCATATCTCCAGCACAGATATCCATATCGGCACCTAAACTAAATGGAACTATACCCATGTAAGGAATCTCAATATCTAACTGCTCAGAACATCCTTGAGTATCTATCACCTCAACATTATACCAACCAGACTCTGCTACTAAGAGATCTTCATAATCGACATCAAAACCTTCAGGTCCATCCCAATCAATGTTATACTCTCCAGTTCCACCTGTTATAGTGAGATCAATCCCTCCGCTTGGGCCATCAGCACATGAAGAACTCACCACTGAACTCAGCTCTAGTGGCTCAGGATTTACTATCTCATAACTCGCACTGAAAGTCTCACCAGAACAGCTAGAACTCATATCCACATTATACGTACCCGAAAGCAATCCAGTGATTGTAGTTCCTGTACCGGTATAACCGAAAGGCCCAGTCCAGGTCGCAGACCAATCTAAACCTGTATTATAGGTGTAAATCATAATAGCTCCATCGGGGTTAAATTCTGTTTCCAGAGCACAACTGATATCGTATGATGCTGATGTTATATATGGCTCTAGGGTTGAGGGAGCAACCGTTATCTCTGCTTCTCCTGTGGCTCCATACCACCCGTCGATTTGGACGAGGACCTGAGTGCCTGGCTCTAAACATGGCGTGTATGCAATACTAGCGTAGTTTGATCCAACGGCACAACCTGCATCGTCGTTAGCTCCTATTAATTCATATGTATCCCAGTTACCACAATCATCAGCTATCCAAAGAGCGATCTGTGTGTCGAATGTTGTGTTCTCATTACACAGTCTTACTTGATAGTGGACTGACTCTTCAACTGTGAATGTCGACCAAACAGAGACCGTAGCTCCACCCTCACACCATCCTCCAGGAATGTTACAACCTAAAGTCAGGGGTGCAACTTCAAAATATCCACTTGTAGCTCCCTCTGAAGAAATCAATGACGGGGTACCATCTACTGAAACCTCTAAGGCATCGCATGGATTATCGTGTTCAATTAACCCGGCTGTACTAACATCCAAAGTGAAGGTGTTACCGTAACCGGTTCCTTCGAAATATGCGTTTTGGGCTCCATTAATAAGAACC
>Ga0308011_10000695_pt1 | contig 17076 bp, 12 predicted proteins | sample Neamet177_FD_203144 | JGI IMG/M metagenome (GOLD analysis project Ga0308011, IMG submission 203144) | Marine microbial communities from water near the shore, Antarctic Ocean - #177 | ecosystem: Environmental > Aquatic > Marine > Unclassified | place: Southern Ocean | collected 2014-07-25 | reverse complement strand
GTATACCCCTCTTAGAAAACTATAATAAGAGTATAAAAGACCCCTTTATAAGCATATAATAAGGTACTTAAAGATAACCCTCTTATTATATGCCTACTTAAAGAACTTAATATATATTAAAGTCTTATATAGAGAAGATAATAAGATAAGTACTTAAAGGGGCATATAATAAGACTACTTAAAGGTAGTATTTAGGCATATAATAAGAGTTTTTATATAGTAATTTATCTTTATATAGTATATAACTAATTAAATTGTAAAGAAAGTATTTAAAAATAAAATATTGTTATATAGTATATATGAAAAATAATAATAAATCAGAACGGCAATTATTCTTTCCAGGTAGTGTAAATATAAAAGGTGCCTACGCAATAGATTCATACAATATATGGGTTTCCTGTAATTGTAAGAAAGGTTATCATACACACGGGTCAAATGGTGATTATACCACTAATAGAGCAGAAAGTAGGTGTAGTCACGGTTCATCAGAATGTGAACCTTATGATACAATAATAATTAATAATGATACATTAAGATGTACAGTTATTGGTAGGAAAAAAGGAAAGTGGAAACTATCTGCCGACCAGTTTGATTTTAGGAAAAGGTCATTAATGAGACGTAAAAAAAGATACAACAAATTTGTGGATGGTTGTAAATCTTCTGATAAGTAAATTATTAAAATACTTTAAATAATATAGAAATCTATTTTATTTAAATTAAAGTTGCAATTTTATTTTTTTAAGTGATGGTCACACACTTTAATATTATTTTTTTTCATATAATCTCCATAAAGATCATTATATACACAAGCAAAAGATTGACCTTTGATGCTTAATTTATCCCAACAAGATTTACCACAAAATCCTAAATGGTGTACATAATGTTTATGATTGCCATTCTTAAATTTTGGTTCATCGATATAATTACCCTGACACATTCTACATTTTACTGTTTCCATATATATTATAGTATATATTAAAACTGCAACTTTATTTTTAAATTATTCCTTCTTTTCTCCTTTATCAGGTTTATCAGGTTTTAGTCTTCCCTGACCTGGATATGTGTTCGGTTCTTCTCGTTTAGTTCCTGCTGATGTTGTTGTAGTAGTTGATGGGGCAATAGATGACGCTGTCTCAGATGCTGGACCAATACTGGACGATGTTTCAGTACCTTGCTGAGTTTCTGTTAGAGAAGATGCGACACTTTTGCCAAAATCTGTCGCACCAACTGACCCCATTGACATTGGGTTAAATGGGTTCATTTCATTTACTTGTTGTTCTGCTTGTTGTTGTAATAATGCTTGTGTAGGTGGAACTACGCCTAACCCCATAGTAACTGCGTAATTAGCAATTGGCTCCATAAGTCCTGGTTGGTCTTCGTCAAATACATCAAATCTCTCCTGTAATCTATTGGATTCTGATAATTCTCGACCAGAATAAGTCAATTGTGTATAACCTCCATCAAGTGTGGCAACTGTAATCATTCCAAAAGGACTAATTGATGCTTGTAATTGACCACCAAATAATTCCCGTGGTTGACCTGCTGTTACTGATTGGTCGCCGTCTTTTGTTTCCTCTTCACCAACTGGAATACTATATAATCGTACTTGATTATTTCTTGTATCAAATCCTTCTGAATCTGTTGACGATGTATAACTTATCAAGTCCTCAGGTGACCTGGTGGTGTTAATAATCTCACCTGGTACAGGGTCACCAGGAACACTCATAAGAAAAACTTTCATATTAAAAGAGTCGTCGAACACTCTATTTAAATCTCCACCATTTACATCATCTAAAAAATCTATTCTTTTATCTTCATTATCTGAACCATCAGGATTCTGGAATTTTGTTCTATCGTCATATTCTTCATAAAACATTTTTTCCACCATATTATAAATTCCGCTACCTACATCGTCGCCAAATTCTCTGGTTGTTAACATAGTATAAGCGTCAAACCCATCAGGATTTAACACTATTCTTGGTATTAAAAGTTGTTCTGCCGATTGTAATAAATCAACTGAACTCTCAACCATATCATTTTGTACAAGGTCATCGTAAAATTTAACAATTTCTTCACTTATCTCCAAAGTACTTGGTGTCTCAGATCCCGTTACACTATCGTAAAGATTTTGCCAAGAAATAGGATTTATTGCTATATTATCTATAATCAAATTCGCTGTTACGTTACCTATCTCTAAATTTGGTATTAATTCCCAATTACCATTAACATCTTTTTGAAAAAATACCTCTGGATTATCTTGTATTAAGACACCTACTGCCCCAGAAAATATTTTATTAATTGCATCTTTTTGCGCTATACTTATGTCCTCTTCTGCTCCTATTTCTGTACCTCCTAATACTGAACCCCGAGAATGTGGCATACCAGAAGATGTTATTATCCTATTACGATTTGCTGTGTTGACTGGACCTCTACTCCCTGGTCCAGGTCCTGATTTAATATTTTTCTTTAAACCCCCTGTTATATTTGAAGAACCTGCCTGAGATAAACCAGACTCAACATTTAATATTTGTTTTAATAATTCATCTGTCTCATTTGGTTTAGGTTGATTTATTTGTGTACCATTAACAGTCGTGGTAGGGGCGGGTATAAATACATCTCTCTGAATTTTGTAAATTACCGTAGAATTTTTACTACACTTTTGTAACCTTCCTGTGGTAGGGTCTCTAAATTTAGTAGTGACTAACGATAATAATCTATCTTGGTTTAATGTGTGGGAATATGAGGAACCGTAACCATAAATATAACCATTACTACTGTAATTTTTCATTAAATAAAATAATCCGTTATTTTGTGTTTTACCCTGGAACATATTAGTTTGGCAAATATTTGATTCAATTAATAAAAATGGTGATGTGGTGAATACTGGTGATACAGAGGCAGTCAAGGCTTGACTATTTGTAACTACTATACTCTGCTCATTATTTATAGTTCCTTGACTAAATAACGGTTCGCCATTTACTGGTTGAGGTTTACCCACAATAATTGGTGGACCGACTGAACCTTCAATCGCAAGAGTACGAGTGTAGAAGGTGTGTATAGATGGATTTAAAGTGTTATCTGTTTCATTACATAAAATTAATGGTTTTGTACCCGTACCTATTCTACTGGGCATTTGATTATTATAACTATTTCGATTAAATCTATTATTTTGTTTACCATAAAGTGGTAATAATTCATAGATGTTTTTGAATCCTAATCTCGAAAATAAAGTGTTATCCCAGTCGTCTTTTGTTGCCTTAGTTGTTCCTTGTATAATACGTTGTCTATTTTGTTCTGTTTTAGAATATCTTTGCCTACCTGGATTAAGGGGGTTAGTATTATCGGGTGTATCTCCGACTTGATTTGACCAGTAAGCACCAAGATTTATATTATTTGGTGGTACATAATCTTCACCACAAAGAAAAATATTCATAATTCCGACTCCGCTTAATTCTGCTCTAATTCCCGCATTTGCTTTGGTTGAAAATAATCTATCACCGCCATCATTTTCAAATCTTCCAAAACAAGCATCGCCTGTGGCAGAATTTAAAATTGCAACTTTCTGCCCGATCTGGGCACTTATTGTGGGATTTACAACACCCTTCTTTTTATAGGGTGTTGCCAGTTCATTCAATAGGTTATCCTGTTGTAAATTAATAAATTCACATTTGCCATTTTCTGAATTATATCTAAATGTTGGATTTGCGGCACCAACATTAATATAATTACACATATTATAGGAATCATTCCTATCTGATGGTATTCGGGTGACTGCTCCTGCTTCGTCTGATATTGCTATAACATCCTGTTGTTTTATTTCATCATTATTCATAGGTATTATTCCGTGGTTATCCATAAAAGAACAACTTACACCCAAGGGTATTCCCCACGTTAATTGCGCAAAATTAATACTTGCTAAATCATTTGCTTTGGGTTCATAATTTACCCCAATTCTAATGGCACATAAAACGATAGCATTTTCTGAGAATGTACCACCACCCAAATCAGGATAATGTAAATAAGGATAAAATCCTATGTTTAAATTCTCCATAAATGAGGTATCACCTGACCATTTTGTAGGGTCAATAGCGGCAGGGGTAATATTGGCAATTGGGTTAAATGCTTCTCTAAACCCTTCGTCTAATGGTTCAGGTGGTAGCGCAGTCGTATCATTAATAATAGTTCCTTTATAATTTACTGTATTAGTTTTATAGTTCTCATCCCACCTTGATTTAAATTCTAAACGTCCTAATGCCTTCCTTAATTGTACGAAGAAAGTCTCATCAAATGTTGAGGCAGGACCTGCTTGGGCAAAGGCATCAAAAGTTCTGGTAGGTGACATTAATTCACGTTTGGCATTGGCATTCTCTGGTTGTTGACCACCTGTTCCATTTGAATAACCTAAGGCAGTCCCATATAATTGTTGAGTGGGGCTTACTCCTACATCTGACCTACTTGACGGTGGTGGATTATTTTGCCAATCATAACATAGAGGTGTATTATTTTGTAATATTTCGATATTACCTCCATCATCTCCTTCACCAAATGTAAAATCTATCATTGCTTCTGGCGGTGGGTTACCGATTGATGGTTGTCCCATATCTACATTTGTTTGACACATTAAGTGGTCATCTGTTTGCCCTACATCCCAAGTCATATTCCAATTAGGACTATCTAAATTTTGACCTTCAATGGTTTCCGGCGCATCTTCGGCAGTATTAAAATATTGTTCTACGTTTCGAATTGCCTCTGCTAATTCTGCCCAATCGCCATTTTGTGTATCTTCTGTTGGAAATGGAATATTAGTATAAATAATTTGTTTCTCAAAAAGAGTATTACAGGAAACATTTACACATTTATTAGTATCGTGTGGCGCAGGAAAGGTGGATGGGTAACCAGTATCTTCATTATACCAAGGGTAAATAGTACCATTAGGCATCTCAAAAACTAAGGGTGTATATGTTAATAAATTATTATACATAACAATTTTACCTATTCGATTAGGGTAAAATCCTGTTGTATCTGTAAGTCTATCATAACCTTTATTTCCAATATTATCATATAATGGCATTCTTGCCAAACAATCACCAAACATAAATTTATACATATCGTGAGTTCCAAAATTTCCATAGATAGGATTTGCCCAACCACCATAATTCCCTATTCTTGCCTCTTTTGTATCCGCAGTTGGTTCGACGTATCCTGCTCTAATTCTTCTTAAATATGTATCTTCTACTGTTGTCTGAACATTAGCATTGGTACGAATTGCGGAACCTAATTGATAATTTGATAACCAAGAACGACCAGGGGCAGTATTTAAGAAATTCTCTCCCGCAGATAAGTTGCACGGGATTACCTTGGAACATCCACCATATTTCATACTAATAACATCTGTGAAAATCTTTTGATATTTATAATTTCCTATTTGATATAATGCCACATTTGGTTTAAAATAAGTACCAGGGTTTGCCGCATCTTCTACATTTGTCACCATACCTGTGGCACCAGCATCATATACACCATATTTATTATATAATGGTACTACATTCGATGAGGGTTGTTTACCCTTGGGATTTTGAATATTACTATTAAGTAATACATCAACATCTAAGGAACTATTGCCAAGTCCCTCAATCGTTTCGTGTAAACGGTCGTTTATAAAATCGCAAAGTGAATCTATATTTTGTAATAAATCTTTTACATCTATATAAATAAATGCCGTCATCGGTTTTGCTCTTGGCGTATTCGTACCATCAGGACACCGTCTTCCCATACCAAAACAATCCTGCCTCATCATTATATATGGGTCGTTATTACATTCTTCCCTTATATTGGCATTTCTATATCCGCTAAAAGGTCTGTATTGTCCTGACGATGGTGATTGATATGAACCATATTCACCAGCAGTAGAGGTCGATCTTGGCACAGCATCAGCGCCAGTACGTGGTTTAAATAACGTTTCAGGAAATTGACAATTTTTAAGTGGGGGGTCTATCGTGGTATCAACAGCAGGGGGCGTCTTAAAAGTTTGTCTTGCCAGAGGTTCTCCAATATAATCAGAATAATTAAATAAGGCATTGTTATGACCTCTATGGAAATTAACGTGACCAGAATCGGGGGTGGGTTGGGCATCTTGGTTTAAATTGTCATAATTTACCATACCAACTCCTGAACTATAATCTTTTAAATCAAAGGCAGGAACTTCCCATCCTATATTAAAATCAAATTCTAAGGCTCCTATGTAGGGATTTACACCACCATTTATATCAGTATTATTTCCAGCAGGTATTACACCACCATTACTCCCCTTAGTGGTATCTATTATTATTTCCATTCTTCCACCTGCCGTATCACCACCTTGTATATTAAGAATTTGACCACAACAAAAAATATCATTTCCTGATAAAATAATTATTACCAGTTGTCCTATTTCCCAATTTGATTGAAAAGCAAGAGAAAGGGAAGAATTATCTCTTTGAAAGCCATTAATATAACCTGTCGCAAAGTCTGTGAACAAATCTCCTGTATAAGCCACGGTTGGTACATCAGTATGCCGACCAATTCTAATCCCATTTACTTGGTCTCCTGCCGCTAACTGATTGACCCAAGTACCTGATGTATTTGATAAATATTGGTATACATTATAATGTTTTGAATCGACAGAAAGTTGCACCGAAATTGCGCCAGTTCCAAGAGATATATTTTGTTTTACATAACCAAAACCCATATTTGGCATTCTATAATTTATTTCTTGATTTGTTCTTCCACCACTTTTATAACCTTCTGGCATATTAATAGGCATAGCAATATTTGGATATTTTATCGTCGCACCGCTTGTTCCACAGGCTCCATTTATTCCAGCGTATGGATGAATTAGAGGAAGACCAACAGAGTAGGTATTATTGTTATTCTGGTAGAAGAAGACCTCTATTAAGCATTTAGTATCACAATATGGTTTTACTTTATTATTGACTGTCAGATTTGAACCTGTTAATTCAATAGCCGGTGACGATGTACCAGCCGATTTTATGTTAGCGCAGACCATTTCGATACTCACACGGTCTCCACGCTTTAAATTCATATTACACGCCGTAGTCCAAGTTCCATTAGTGGACTCGTCGTCGGTATCGTTAATTAAACTGTTTTCTCTCCCACATTCAATTAAGTACGTATCTGTTCCTTGAAATGATTGATTTGACATCCTATTATATTAAATAGATATATTTATTTATTTAATATAATCTTTAAAATGTGTTTTTTCTTATATATAATTTCGGCAAGAAATTGCAACTTTTTACGACCCAGATATAAAGATATTACCTGCTCTAATTGTCATTAATCTTTCACATTCAGCAAAACAAATCATACGATAAGACTTCCAAATATAAGCACCTACACCACCAGAGACGTCATTAGTACCACCTCTCTCTTTGGTTACCTGGATCTGAACTGGTTGTCTGCCTATCTGAATACCATTGCCTGCGTAATTTGCGTTACTATTTTTCGAAAGATTTACACCTAAATATTGTAAATTATATTGTAGTGATTCGTTCGGTTTACCTCTAATAGCGGTAGTATCTGAAAAGGCTCTACCTGGCGCCGTAATAGTTCCCTGTGTTACACCTGGCGCCGTCGTTACTTGACCAACTGCGGAATAGAGACCACGATTAATTTTAAGTGGTGTATCATAAATTTGTGATAACTCATTATAAAATTTAGCGTCTGAATTTAATGGCGATGGAAAAATATTCTCATTATTAATAGAAACTTGTAATTGTGTACCAATTGGCGTCGAACAACTTTCAAAATTTCCCAAAATTGGGTTACCGTAATCTGTTGCGGATGTTGGTTGAGTTGGAAAGGCTAAGATAAGATTTCTTACTACTTGGTGGTCCAATCCCAATAACATCGTTCTTTCCTGTGTTATTGGTGGCGCTTGACCTACTCCAAAATTTGGAATTTGTCCTAATACTGTAATATAATCAGAATATACAAGAGATACACCTTTATCTAATTCGTCTTGAATTCTCATCATTGGATTTGGTGTTCCAGGCATATCCTCATAATAAATTAAATCAACACTCAATTTACAGGACGTTTCAACGACATCATTTCCGGCAACGAAGGCAATGTTACCAGCAGTAATCCCAGCGGTATTAACTCCAACAACTCTCGTTCCTGCTATATCAGGATTTAAATGAAATACAAATCTTAATCTTTCTTTAAGCGCAAAAAGTGGTAGAGGAATTTGAGATAAAATTGGAAAAAGTGTTTTAAGTTTTAAGCAGTATTCTGGTGTAGTTCCAGCGGCTCCCGTGGTACGAAAAGCACTTAGTTTATTAACTTCACCAGCAGTAGTTTGTAATAATCCTGTAATACCAGTACTGGCAGTAGTTCCTAAGAGTGTAGTATTAAAAGCATTAAGTTGTAGTCTGCCACGGATTCCTGCTTCTGCCTTTAATCCAGAAAATCCACCAGTGTAAGTTTGTTCAGAATAATCACGTACATCTTGGTCTTTAAACAAAGATTGAACTTGTAGCAAGTGACCAACTTCGGTAACACTATTAATTAAAGTTGTACCAAAGAATAACTCACAACGATTAAATAAACCACCAATACCGGCAACTAATGGAATGTCCATATTTGCGGCAGTGGTTAATTGTATTTGTAAGGCAATATCATCAGATAAAATCCCTTGTTGTGGTAAATCAAAGACTATCTGAGATTGAGAAAAAGAACGAGGTTCTAAAAGAATTGTTTCAACTCGTTGCGTATTAGATTCCTTTTTAGAGATTCCTACTAAGTTGGCTAAATCAGTTGTTTGACGTTTTGACATATTTATTATATGTATATATAAAAATTTTAAAGATTTAATTTTTATATATATTGATTTTTTAAACAAGTGAGAAAAGTTGCAGTTGAAAAATTAATTAATAATTTGTACTACTCCGTTAGTCCCGTAGTTGATTCGAGAACGATATAAAAAGAATGTAAAAGCCGCCATAGGCGACGAGCCATTCAGTTTTGATTGAATCCTCAATCCATAAGGTGAGGTTTTGAAATTGACTGACGAACCAGTACCCATCATATCACCCAATCTTATACCAACACCGTAGACGTTCGCATATGTACCAGATGCCGCTATATTAGCAGTGGTCGAGACTGTATTATGTTCCACATCACCATTAGCAAAGGGTAGACCCTCACTATTTTGTCCTGCCAGTGTGTCAGTTTGAGATGATGTTTTAGGACGAATTGCCATACTATAATAATATTGTCTTTCTGCCTCAAATTTACTATTTCCAAAAACATTGGCACCAGCAGTCTCTTGAACCATAGCACTTTCATCTATACCAAATTGAAGGGGATACAAAATCCCAGATCGGGTCCAACTTACTCGTGTTATTGGCGCAAGTTGGTCATAGACGCCAGTTGTAGGGTCTTTATTTAGTAATGGGGTCGTTTTATATCCATCTTCTGCGCCATTACTCACGTGTGTAACGGGTATGAAATTGGTATAAGAAGATACGACGGCATTTAAAGAAGGTGATACTTGGAAAGTTGAATCATTATTATTAATAACATTGTAAAAAGAAGAGAAAGCAGAAAAAGAATAAGATTCAATATTTGGCAATTTACCAGATGCTACCATACCATATTCTCCCATAAGACTTACATTTTTAATGTTATAATAACCACCGGCAGCCACAGCAGTACCAAATAGAGCGGACGTATTAGGCGAAAGTGAAAATTTTAAAAATAAACCACCTACACCATTGTCATTCGATAGGGGAATATCTCTATTGGCACCAAGGAACAGACCTGCCATAATAGGCATAGCGCAGGATATAACACCTTTTGAGTATCTATTATTAATATTAATATTGGCAGAGGCACCAAATTCATTCGACAAGTAGGTAGTATAATCGTCCCATCCTGAACCATTTGCCAAAAGTGATGACTGTAACCTACCAAAATTTCTAATTGTTTCCAAATTTTGATTAAGAGCAAGGTTATTTATTTCTAATTGACTAAATAAACCAGCAGCCCCAATTCTGTCAGAAAGTTGCACTTGTCCGTTGGTTGGTACACCCCCACCAGCGGTGAATAATTCTACATCAAAGCATAATTTTAAATTTTTTGAGCGTAAATACATTTCAGAATTGGCAATCGTGAAGGTTATTATAGGGTTACCTGTCTGTGGTGACCAAACTTGACCATTGCCAGTTAAATTATCTGGCGCTATTTCAAATTTTCGAGTTGCTACTATTTGTGACATTTATATAATAAACTTATATATAAATATTAACTCAAATCTACCAATTTTTAAATATATCTGTTTAATTAATGGTTGAATTTATCAAAAATATCCTCATCTCTTTTCTTCTTTAATCTTTCTATTCTTTTCAAATGATAAATATCTGTATGTGGTTCTTTATCGTCATCTGTATCCACCACTATTCTTGCTAAATTTAAAAACTTTCTCTTTGGAATTGGTGACATTGAATTATTTGTTAAGGTAGGGGTCTCTAACTTATCACGCCAAAACATAGATGTAAACCATTTTAACATATTATTAATATTAGAACATATTTTAATATTAATAGTATTTTTAGAAACATAGGAAACATAGGGAAAAGTCTGATTTTGATTATATATTTTAAGAGATAATTCTGGTATTTCAAATACCAGATTCTTCTTATATTTTTGGGTGAGAAAATTCTACTTTTTCCTATGTTTCCTATGTTTCATTTTTACCATAAAATTTGGTCTGCGTAATATCCATTTGTACCTTTCTTATGTCTATTATTTTCGTGTCTCTTTTTGTATGCCTTTCTTCTAATGTCTGCTTTCTTCTTATCTTCCTTTAAGTACGTAGGGTAGTCAGAATATCCAATAGCACCAATAGAGGCAATTTTCTTCTTATCTTTGAATACATCTATTTTCTTTTTTTTATTAGTAGATGGTTTTAAAGTTACACCCAGTTTTTTAGCCTTGTTTTTAGAATATTTTGTGATTATATACATTATAATATAGTTAGAAAAAAGTTGCAGTGAGATCTTTTAAAATTCAACAGCAACAGAATTAGGTGTAATAATTGCCGTTCTAATATGATGTACCCAACCATTTGTTAATTTATTTAATACATTATCATTGGCACCCTGACCATATTCAATATTTAATCTAACCTCATTTAAATTGGCATTATATGAGTGTCCTTCTTTTGACAGAGCCCGTGGAAATGAAAACATTCTGGAATTTGAAACAAGATTGCGAGGAGGCACCTTCAATCTTGCCATTGCTTTTTCAGTTTCGTGTAAATGAATTCCGTTCCATTTTAATGTTTGTACAGCATCAACAGAGGCAACTCTATCAGTTAATACACGACGATTGGGGGTAAGTCTATTACCAAGATTCCACTGATATGATAATGCCTCATCACCTACACTACGTAAAGTATCTTCAAAAAGTAATGAGGTAGTTCTCATTGGCAAAACAGCAATTGACATAGCCCGATTTTCTACTGTTGGGATTAATAATTCTGTTCTTGGTATTTTTGCGTTAAGATTTTGTCTATATAAATTAAATGAGGTATAATCAATTCTTACACCACCACCACTGTTTACTTTTTTCAATAATCCTGCTAATGTAGCAGGTGGCGCTTGTACAACAGAACAAACCATACCCACATTAGACATAGTATAAGATGCTTGTAGAGAATTGGCATTAACCCACATTTTACAATCAAGTGGAATAGCGACCAAGGTAGCAGGGGTTGCCGCAAATGTAAATCCAGGACGACCAGCAGTAACAACGACGCCCGTGATTGGACCCAAATTTTGGGCTTGTCCAATCACTACACCACCACCAATCCATAAATCTTGACCAATTGCCCAAGCAATATTAGAAAAGTCAGCACTTGCTTGAATTACAGATGTATCTACTGGTGGTGTAGGGTCAATTAATGCGCCAATGGTACTAACATTTAATCGGGTTAATACTGACCCAATAGGAATGGGAACAGCGGCAGCCCCAACAGCGTCACCAGCGCTTGAACCTCTCATACCAAATGTATGAGCAACGGAAGCCCCTGGGGTATCGATTCCATTAATTTGTTTAATTCCTACATATTCGGTGGCACTGGATGAATAACCTACTTGGGTTAAACCTCTAAGAGCAACGGCATTATGGGCTAATTGAATCCTGATGCGAATTCCATTTAATAACAATAATGGTAGAAGTTGAGAATTGGGCGATAAGAGCCCACTCATATAAATTGGACAAACACAAGATACAGGTGTATAGGTAGTGGCATCTATACCAGTATGTGTAAAGTATTGAGATTTTAAAGAACGCCCCACAATTGGTGAACGTCCTTCCATTAAATTACGACTATTTTTGATTCCTGAATTGGCATCATAATGCCACCTCATCGAGGTCCAGGCATTTACATCCGATAATTGTTCTAAAAGTTGACTATTATTTCCATCATATATATCTATTCTTTGAATACAAGAATATGCCCCCGCAAGTGGGTCGGGTTGCGCTAAACAATTTGAGGTATTATCTACTTTCAAATCAAATTTTAAATAAGTACCTTGTCTGGCATTTAAAAGGGGCACCTCTTCTGGTGATATAAATAATTCTATTACATCGTTAGCAGAGTATGTTGAATTCCGTTCCGTGAGGATACTTTTGGATATTGTGGCAATCTGTGACATTTATAATATGTTAAGATATTTTTTTTGAATTATTTAATTTTTAAACTAAATAATTAAAAAAGTTTATGTAAAAACTATATGTAAAAAGTTGCACTGAAATTATTGATTTATGGATGATACAGTTGGGGCAGCCACAGACCCACCAACATCAAAATCTGGAACCACTGATGTACCAAGTGGTGTTTTTCTTAGTTTATCTGCCGCATCTCCTTCTATACCACTTTTTACAGCGTCTGCCACTGCGATGCCAGCCCCTGCTATTCCGCCGGCTATTTGGAAGGCGACCCCAATTTCAGGAAGCCCGATTGCGTCGAAGAATCCTCCTGCGATCTCGTCACCAGTTTCACCAGTATCAGCAGGGTTAATTATATCGTCGTCGTCCCCTTCATCGTCTGACCAATCAAAAGAACCACTACTTTCGTTTCCGTCGTCATCTCCGTTTCCATCGTCTTTACTTTCGTCGTCAGGGTTATCTTGTTGTTTTGTTTCATTATCTAAATTATCATCGAATTTAACATCAGGGGTTTTGGTTTCCCCAGTAGATGGTCTATTAATTGAATTATTAGTATTTATTTTTGTTTCAAATCCTTCACCCCTTGATTTTAAAATATTTGCTATATTCTTCTTTGCTATATTCTCTTCCATATTTACACCAAGTTGTACATTTCCATCACCTGCCCCTACTGGGTCCCAATCATCACCAAGGGCAGAAGGTTTTTGTATACCTTCACCAGTAGGGTTAACAACGTTACCACCAGTTCTAAATTTATCTCTAAAATCAGATGCCATTTGTTTGAAATTATTAAACGTTGATTGGGCATCTTTTCCAACGTTATCTATATTATTAGCGACTGATGGGGCATCATCTTCAACCCCACTAACTAAACCTTTAATTTTATTGTAACCAAATTTACCAGCCTTGATAACTTGTGTACCAGGGAAGACCTCTCCAAGTCCAGTTAATTCAACTGCCGTCCTTGATGCGGCTTCGTATTTACCTTTCAAATCTTCGATGGTATCAAGGGCGTGATTTCTTGATGTAACTTTATTTTCTTTCAAGACGTTTACTAAATCAGCGTATCCATTACTATCGTTCGACAATGCGTTGGCAAAACTATTCATTTATATTATAATTAGATATTATTTATACGTTTCTTAATTTTTAAAATAATTGTTCTTTAAAATTTAAAAAACATTGAACTGGTGTTGAATCGAGTCTGAAATATACCCAAGAATATGGAATCTCTCTTGCCTTTGCCATTATTTCATTAAACTTTCCACCAAAGGTATCATCAAGGTCATATCTTAAACTATCTAACTCTTTTTTATTTTTGATAGCACCAGAAAGTAATATACCTGTCATATTATTTCTAATTAATCCTATTAAATCTAAATATTTCTGTGTCGAATATATAATTAAACACGGGTCAGGTTTGGTAACATAATGTCTAAATCTTGATGTAAAATTTAAAACTGCACCTCCACTTTTGGAATTTGAATGTTTATTAAATTCTCCAACACAATCATCAATTATTAGGGCGTAGGATGTATTTTCACCATCTATTTTTTTCTTTCTTTTTTGATTTTCTATTAAATCTTCTATTATTTTATCGTCATATTTATCGAAACAAGTGTCCCTATATTTTTGTACGGCGAATCTTGCCGATGAATCATTAAAACAGGTTGGTTGAATAATTGCCACTGTATCAAATAAATCCTCATAAAATGATTTTCCCAAAATTAAGTTCCAAATTAGGCAGCCTTTGCCGGATCGGACGGGTCCAACGATACATAATAATTGACCTCTATATACATCAGGTAAATTAGGATGTAGGGGACGGGACACATTAAATTCATTCTCTTCCGGCATAATTGGCAGTATAGTTAAATCATCGTTATTCATATTATAATATGATTAGATATTTTTATTTTAATGTATAATTAAATTCTTATTATCGTTTTTATTTTCTCTCCATATTATATATGAATGTTTTAGATATATTAACATTAAATGATTTAAAAGTCTTTTGTCCACCAGAAATTGTGGCGAAATATAATCATAAGCACAATAACCCTAACGACTGGTCAAGATTTTATTATTATAGAGATAAAAAGAAGACTTTGGTAGGTAAACAAAATATTGAATATGATTACGAGGTATCTTCCACACTTGCTTATAATCAAAATATATTTTATAAAATGACTGCCCTTTCTTGCGACGATTTACATTTCGATTATTATTTTAAATTAAAAAATGATTTACCCAAATGTATTGTTAAAAAATCAAATAGGTACAATAAAAAATCTAAAAATGAAACTGCAACTTCTTACACAAGAATTGAAAGAAATAAAATTGAAACATCAAAAGACGGAAAATTTATATTAAGATTTGATTAAAGCCCAAAATCCCACCTATTATTTGTAGATATATTTCTAAAAGTTCCTGTCCAAGTACCCATTTCTTGTACAGGTTCAGGTACTGGGGTCTGGGGTCTTTGTTGTCTTCTTCGTACTCTTGGATTAGGTTTTGATATTGGTGGTTGTGGTCTTTGTTGCGAAGAAATAACTTTATTTGGATGTGGTTGCTTATTATTTGTATGTTTCTTTTTAACTTTTTCTGAATACATATCCATATATGAACAGAATGTATTATAGTCAAGGGGTTTATGGACGGCAGGGGGTGGCATAACTTGTTTTGGAATTTCTATTGGTTGTGTCTTTTGTTCTTTTGCTAATCTGGCGTCTCTCTTTGCCCTTCGAACTACTGCCGATTTTTCTCTACCTTTTTTTAATGCCTCTCTTTGTTTATCTGTTAATTCTCTCTTCTTTCGTGGTTTAGAATCTTTACCACGTTTACCCCTCTTTTTTTTGGGTTTCTCTTCTGGTATTTCTAAAACAGAAAAATCAATATTTGTTCTATCCACTTCTTTTGATTCAGCGGGTACAGTTATATCAGGCGTGACTTTTGATGAATTATAAAATATATTACTTTGTTTCATTTTTACATTTTCTACCTTAGGTATTAAATCTAAATTTGGTATTGGCATAGTCTGAATGGGGTCAGGCATTATACTGAGGTCTTCTAAGGATGCGATTGGGTTTACAGTTTCTGGAAACGAGGTCGATGACATTATATAATATTTAGAGATATTTATTTTTATAACAAAAGTTAAAATTTGTTATAAAAATTTAATTTTATTTAAAAAACTATAATATTTAATGATTCATTATATTTGTTTTAACGTCGTTAATTGGTTGTGGATTACTCCCTGCCCCTTGTACTACTGTTGGTGTTCTTTTATGTTGTCTAATTTTAAATGTTAAGCAGGTATTACCATCTAATCGATTAGGTTTACTTCCTAATGAATCAGTAATTTTAATTGAAATTTGATTTAATACATAAGACGTAGTATTATTTAATTTAATCCAATTATCAATAGGTTGGGCAAAAAATTCACTTCTATTAAATGGCAAACTTCTGATACCTGTTTGATATTCTGTTAGTGGAATAACGGCGAGGATTGGCGCAGGATTTCCCCCGCTACTAATGGCACTTGTTCCACTTGCTACCGAACCTTTACTATTTCCCAATAATCCATTTACACCAAGAGTAGAACTCTGAACTACAAGACAGTCATTATAGGGTATAATTTCCCCAAGTGGTTCAATACCTATAAATCCTGTGGCAGTTAATTGCGTCAAATCAAGAGATTGAAAAGCAAGTCCATAACCCAAAGTTTGTGAACAATTTGTACGATTAATGGCGCTTTGTAGGGCTTGGTCAGGATTATAAGAAATATAATCACTTTGGTCAGGTCTCTTCCATCCAAGTACACAACCCAAAAATCCTGGTCCCGCTCCGGCTCTTCTTTTATCTTTATGGTGGATCGCTCCCATTTTTGCTTTAACTCCTTGTGTTCCTTTGGCAAAAGAAAATCCTTGCCTAATTGGTAAATGGTTATATAAATCAAAAGCATTGGCAGCCGTACCCCCGTCTGATGCTTCTGGGTCAGTAATTTTTACCCCTCCTGTATCAGCACTAACGTTAGTAATATCTGTTAAAGCACCTGTCCCCGCATCTGCTCTGGCGTATCCCCAGTCCATCATAAATCCTGTTGGTCCTCTATGTACTGGTCTACACATAATTCTTATATCACCACCCAAGGCGTAAGAAACATTAAAAGACCCACATTTAATTTTTTTATTATAATCTACTCCGGCTTTGCGAAGAAATTGCAACTTTGGCGGATTTATATAATACATTTCGAAATATACGTCTACACCATCATCTTTGACACATTCCCACCATAGACTATAATTTGAACCACCTGTTAACGGCGCTATTAAAAAATTA
>Ga0308011_10000688_pt1 | contig 17198 bp, 20 predicted proteins | sample Neamet177_FD_203144 | JGI IMG/M metagenome (GOLD analysis project Ga0308011, IMG submission 203144) | Marine microbial communities from water near the shore, Antarctic Ocean - #177 | ecosystem: Environmental > Aquatic > Marine > Unclassified | place: Southern Ocean | collected 2014-07-25 | reverse complement strand
TGTTGTAACTCCTAATTCCAGTTCTTCAGAATTAATAGTAACTTGGAATACGCCAACCTTAACTTCTGGAATTACTGGCTATCAAATTCTTAGAGAAGATGGAGTCGGTACAGGATTCACACCAATTACTATTGCTTCAGGAACTACATTCACTGACACTGGATTGACAGATAATATTTATTATAATTATAAATTAAGAGCAGTAACTTCACAGGGATACTCAGGATACTCTAACACCTACTCTCAAACAACATTCCACTTACCTAATGGTGTACAAAGTCTAACTGCAACTTCAGGTAATTTTATTGATGCAGGGCTTTCATGGAGTTCACCAGCAGTTCCATACGGTTACATAACTGGATATGAAATTTATCAATCAACAACAGGTACGCCAAACGTACTCGTTGAATCTACATCTTTAACAAGTTATACTGCAACTAATTTAGATCCTACAATTACATATTATTGGCTTGTAGCACCTGTAACAATACATGGAACAAATTCTACGGGTAATGTTGTAAATGCAACTGCGACTTCTGAAAATGTTTTAGGTGCAATTGAAATACCAAGTACTATAAATCCTGATCAAGTGCAAATTTTATTTGATCAATCATATTCAGGTAATAGTACAATTGTTAAAATAAATTATGATTCTGCATTAAATGTTAACTGTGATGTTGATTACAAATTTGCAAGTACTAGCACAACTTATTCCAATTTGGCTGAAACTGCTGAATTAAATGGCATGGCAAGTCATACAATGACATTTAACAATTCTGATAATGATGTTGTTGAAATGTTATGTTATGATTCAACTGACTCATCAATTAAAGGACAGCACTTACTTACAATGACTACAATTCCATTTAAGACACAAACAGATAATTTCAAAAATGGTGACTATGGGCTTGTAGGTCAATTTGGCTCACTTGATTTGATTACATTGTTTGTCGTCTTGATTGCTATGGTCGGATTCAACCGCTACAACCCAATTGTAGGTGTCGGTATCATGTCAGTTATCATCATGGCATTGGCATGGGCTGGAATAATTGAAAAGGTCACATTGATTGGCGGAATACTCACAATGGTGTTTATTCTAGCAATAGTCATATCAAAAAAGAGAGGGGCATAATATGATAGATAAGGCTTTAATGATTATTATTTTCATGTACACACTTAGTTTTTCAATCTTAGGTGTACAATATTCAGTTGGAGATACATTTGGAATAACATTAACTAATCTTGATGGAACTCCTGTTAAATCTGCCATTCATGGATTTTTGAAGATGGATAAAGTTAACGAAAGGACCACCAATATCATATCTGCTGACTTTCAAGGAAACAGCACATATTATGACAAGGTAGAAACATTCACGACAGGTGCGGCATTTGTAGCATGGGAGCTTATCACCCTAATGACTGGAACATACATCTTCTACATCATGTATCTGTTTGGTGTTCCACTAATCTTTGTTTTAGGAATGACTATTCTCTACGGATTCTTGCTGGCAAGAGCCATCATAGGATATGTACGAGGAATATGACAAAGTGCGAATGTAAATTTAGTTGCAAAGATGATTGTAACTGCACTTGTAATTACTGTTTTTGGAAAACTTAATCTCGTTTCATAAACAACGTCAGAATATTTATCATGACATATACTAATAGTATAATAAAAAACATAAAGTGAAGTGTGATCCAAACTGGATTTAGTAATGTAATTTTATCTATTGTTGTATCAGTTAGTGTGATTATTGCATTGTTACTATCCAATACTTGATCTGACATTATCTCAGTTGAGAGATAAATATCCGCACCAGCACTTGCTAGCATGTATGCACATAAGATACTTGGAATGAGCCAAATTACTCTTAATGCACTTTGAGAAACCGTACTTGGTGTTTCTTTAAAGGCTGAAATAATTAACATAATAATTCCTGTATAACATATCAGGGCATATACACCAAATTCTATTATTGATACATCTGACACAATTTATGATATTATTGCTAATATTTAATATATTACCGAGAAACTAACAAGTTATGTCACTAGCACAAGACCAATCTCAAGCCAGTCAAGCACAATCTGTACTTGATGAACGACAATACAAGAAAGATTTGGCTCAATATGAAAAGGATTCCGTAGAGTATAACAAAGCAGTAAAAGAATATGATGTTAAAGTAAAGAAAATCGCTGATGCAAAGGCAAAAGAGGAAAAAAGAATTGCAGATATTTTAGCAGAAGAACAAAGGAAAAAAGCAGCAGAAGCAAAGAAAATCGCTGATGCAAAGGCAGCAGAAGCAAAGAAACAAGCAGATAGGGCTGCTGAATTTAGAGCAATTGAAGTTAAGTATGCAGCACAAAAAAATCCATATACATATCGGGCTGGTCGCAAGGGTGGAAGTTATGATAACCGATCTTGGACCGCTTGGAATAGATCCCAATACACTGAGCAAAGAAATGAAGTTAATGCACTTACGACAAAAAATATTATAGCTGACGGATTTGTAGCCACATCAATTCGTAGAGGTGGTACTCAACCAATGCCGACACATCCTACATCAAGAAAACTATGGACTGGTGAGGCAATAAACCAAGTTTCCGCTAAAGCATTACAAAACAACACACCGCTATCTCAAATTGGAAACAGAACAACAAGATATGAAGTTGAAATCTCAAGGGCTAATGCTGCTGTCTATGCTGGCGGTTCATTACAAGCCCACGCAAGTGCAGTACAAAGTGCCAAAGATACTTTTGATGGATTAGAAAGAAAAGAAGATTTAGCCATTAGTGCAAAAGCCAGGGCAGATAGTGTAGGTCAACTAAAAGATGATCGTGACCATTGGAATGAAATTATATCAGATCCTAACACAAGTGGCACTTTAGAAAAATCTAATCAGGCTCATCTTGATTCACTTGGTTTGAACATTAACGTTGCAGCACTTAACGAAGCAGGGGTTAGTACAATTTACAATACCACAGATATGACCAAATCTGGATCACTTCCAAGTGATGCACAAGTAACAATTAACTCATCACCTGTGATGCCAACATCACCTGTAATTCCAACCAGGACAAACACATCATCAAACAAAGGTGTCAACAAAGCAAACATTTTACAAAAACAATACGTTAAAGATTTGCGTTCTGGAAAGGTCGGACTTGCACAGGCATTACTAAAACCACAAACTGCTCAAAGTTATTCTGCTGGCAATACGATTAACCTAAAACGATTTTTGAGTGAACGTGGATTTGATATTAACCGACCTGAGACAATTCCTAACTCAGTATTGACAACTCCTGTGAAATATGATGTTGCAAGAAAACAAGCCAGTTATGCAGAAAAGACCAATACAGAAATGGGTGACTTGCGAGAATTGATTCCAAGACAGCCAAGAGTTTCTAATGCAGTATTACAACAAAGACAAAACGCTATGTCATTTATGGCATCTAAAGAAAGTAAAGGCAGTTCTTACATTGGTTATGGTCCTGACGGTACGCCAGTTCAAGGAGCTCCTGAACCTGGAAAAACTCAATGGACTGTGGATTCTGGGAAAAGAGAAACTGTAACACTTCCTAAAATGGGTGGTGGAAGTTATACCGCAGTTGTACCAACAGATCCAATACTATTTGATACTAAAGAACAAGCACAGGCTTTCATTGATTATCAAAACAAGACAAACCCGTACACAATTAGTCAAGGATATTCCAAAAAAGGAAATAATTCTAAACAATACATGGCTGACTATTACAAAGCACTTGATGATACTGGAATGGAATTACAAGCAGATAAGGGAATAGTTGGTTCTATTTATCGCCATTCACAACTTCCTGGCATAGGCATTGGTGTACAAAAAATGGCAGTTGGTATAGCAATCCAAGTTGACAACTTGGCATCTCAAAATATTGCACCATACGTTTCAGGCAGTTTGAAACCAACACCGTTGATCCAGTCAAGCGAATCTGCTGACCAGGTGATTTTTCCATACAACTTTGAACAGATGAGATGGAAAACAGGATCAGAATTAACCACTTCATCTTCAGAATATATTAAAAAATATGGTATGGGTGACTATCTTGGCGGCATTGGTTCAGGGTATTACATTGGTGCAAAGGGATTACAATCACTATCACCTGTGGCAAGAAATCTAATTCCAACATTAACAAAAGTTCCAAGTAAACAAGCAGTTGGCAAGACCATAACAAAAATGGTAGATAAACCGACTTACCAATTACAAGTGCCACCTGTAATTTCAAGTGCTGCAAGTATTGTAAAAACAATATCCCCTGTCAAAACAGTCAAGCCATTAATTTTAGTACTTGATGAATCAGGTAAAGCCATTCCAGTTCCAACACATACCTCGTTTAGATTTGGGTATGGTTCTTTGTCAGTTCCATTAGGGGGAAAATATGGTAAAACAGGTGAATTGTTTAGGGGTAAGGCAACTGACTTTGATCAAACTGGACTAGGAGATCAAGTAGGAGCTCCTGGTAAAACAAGTTTTGACACTCACCAAGTATCCCACTACACTGAAGCAGAAATTAGAGAACTTACACCTTTGATAAAACAAGGAGAGGATAAAGGATTGTTTGTCAAAGGGGAGTGGGAAGTTCTTGAAAAAGAAAGACAAACAGCATTAGAAGTTGTAAAAAAACAGCATAAGGTTTTCATAGATGCCAGTACAGGTAAGCCAAGAAAATTCATAGAGTATCAAAAATCAATTGATGAGACAACTGCTGGAAACATTGGAAAGACAGCAGAATCAATTATCAAAGGTGAGGTAAAGATCCAGAAAAAACTATTTGACATTGGTGAAAAAATTAGACATAAGGAAGCAGTTAAAATCGCAAGGGAAGCATGGAATAAACGAGAAGCACGAAAATCACTAAAAGCAAAAGGCTCTCAATTTGGATCACAGGGAAAATCGGTCAAACTGAAATTTGTCGCCCCTGTAAAAAGAAAGTTCAATCCACAAAAGGTAGTAATCACTGAAGATGAAGCTGGAATGTTAACATCAAAATATCTTGGCGACACTCCAATCGCATCAAATGAGTTTGGTATGCTATCAAGTATGAACAAAGCAATTATTGATAAAAACGCATGGATTCAATTTGGTAAAGCACAAAAAGAAAACTTAATTGGATCAATGAAAGGCTCAGGTATTTACAATGTTCTAAAGGGCGGCATCAAGATAGACCAGCATGATATTGATGTTATGAAGATAGCACAAAATTCTGAAGCCCAAAAATTACTTGTTGCAGCAGAAACCAAGTCAGGGTATGCTTTTGCACCTAAAGGCTCAGGTGTCGGTATTGGTAAAAAGTTAGATGATGGTACAGTAGAAAATCCACAGGAAATTTTCAACCTTGTTGGAAAAGAAGATGAGTTAGTTGCTGCAACTGGAAAAAACACTGATGCGTTTTATGGAAAAGTTCGTGACACTGGATCTCCAATTAAAATAGGAATTGATGGAACTAAGAAAACAATTACCACACAGAACTTTGGTCAGCAAAATATTGACATGAAGGGTTCTATATCTGGAATTTCAGGTAGAAATACAGTAAGATCAAGTTATGACTATACACCACAGATGGAAAAAACATTATTCCCTGATGGGGTGAACATTAGATATGGTCAAGCACTACAACATAGACAGCAAAAAGATGTAGTTGCAAGTTACTTCTACCTTGATAGGTATGCAGCACAACAAGCATGGAAAACTGGAAACAAAAAACTTGCAAGAGAAATTGGAGAGTCCATGAGATTACGATATGAGTTAGAAAAATCAAAGGGCATGGACTGGCAAAAGACAATCAAGGAAAGGAGAGGTCAAGGTGAAATAGAGTTCAAGTATGATAAAACACCTGACAAACTTCCATCAACGTCTAGTAAAATTATTTCTAGCGGTTCAAGTTTAGTAACCAATACCCCTACTTCTCCTAGACTCTTAAACGTGAAATATAATGAAAGTGAAATAGATTCTGAGTTAAGAGATTGGTCAAGACAATTAGATAAACGTGAAATTCCAGTAACTCCAAAATCACAATTCATCAGCCCTCAAACGAGATTATCTGTTATTAAACAGCCAACTTCCAGTAGAATACCTTCATCAACTTTCAGTAGTATTTTTACCCCAAAATCAACTTCATCAGTATTATCTCCAAGACCATCAACCTCTCCATCTCCTAGACCATCAACCTCTCCATCTCCTAGACCATCAACCTCTCCAAGAACTTCAGTATCTCCAAGAACTTCAGTATCTCCAAGAACTTCAGTATCTCCAAGACCATCAGTATCTCCAAGACCACTTCGATCTCCAAGACCACTTCGATCTCCAAGACCATCAAGATCAATTGGCAAGCCCCCAAGCCCCAATATTCTACCATCAAGATCATCATCAAAAAAAGCAGCACCACTTCTTTCTATGAGTAGGGATCAAACAGAAAAGAAATCAAAGTCAAAGAAAGGTAAATCAGTTGATTTCTTGGGAAATACAAGAACCTATGCGATAGTTGGACTTTTTAGAAGAACTGAACTTATTCGTGGTGATAAGGCATCAGCAAAACAGTTAGTCAAAGACAAAAAATACAAAGAGGGTGTAAAAAAGAAACGAAATAAAGTCACAAAAGATTCCGTTATGCAAAAACAAGGAATAATCAAAAAGGGATTTAAATTCTAGAATTGTGCGTTTAGGGCTGCAAATATACAGTGGCTACATAGATCCTCATGTACACTACAAACAAGTTTTGTTTTGAACCATTTTATCTCGACTATGACATTTTTATCCTTGATTACACAACCCGTATCTGTTTTACCTACCCAGGTATAGTTTGGATACATTGAATGGATTAGGCTGGTTCTTTGAATAGATTGTTCCAGTATAGTTGTAGCCCATGCTGTAAACGTATCCTCAGTACCTTTCTCAACAACTTTATCCCAATTCTTTCTTAATACTGCATATCGGTTTTGGTCCAATGACAGTGATGTATAACCTGATTTTCCCATAACGAGTATCTAACGTTAGTAGTATATATAATAATTTAATTCTTTAACAATTAATTTACGCCTGTATCTGTAAAATCTGCCCAGTATAGTAGGTCAATTCCATCGAGTCCACCCCCCATAGTGGGTCTTATATGCAGACAGATTTAATGATTAAATATGGAAATTAGTTTAGACTCAATTCTTGAAGATGGATTATCATCATATCAAAAATTCCTTGATGGAATTAAAGATAGTGAAACTAAGAAACATTATCAAAAATACTTGCACATGTTTCTAAAAGAAATACCAAATGGAATTTATCAACAGTTTACAGATTCAATACCTGACACAAGTGATGAAAGTAAAGCAGATTTTTTTGTAAAGTTTTGTGAGAAATATCCAAAGATGGGAATAAACATAATTGTCGAATATGTCAAGATTCAAAGAAGTAAAGCCGAACTAGACGAAATAAGTCCAAACACAGTTCCAAACTATGTCAAGCCAATTAAGGTCCTACTTGATCAAAATGACATTCCTGTTATTTGGAAAAAAATTTACAACATGTACCCAAGAAGTGTAAAGTCAAAAGACAGGGCATATTCTCTAAAGGAAGTTCAACAGATGCTAGATGTTTGCAGTACAATTGTGGATAAGGTAATAATCTCAATGCACGCAAGTGCTGGGTTTAGATCAGAAGCCTGGGATTATTTTACATGGAGTGATGTTATAATTTTTAGAGAGAATAATGATATTGTAGGTGGGGCTGTACGAATTTATCATGGGGATAGAGAGGAATATTGGACACATTTAACTCCTGAAACGTGCAAGTATATCGAATTATATCGAGAATCATGGATTAAAACATACCTCAGTTCCCCTAAGCCAACAGATCCATTAATCAGATCGCCAAAATATCTAATACTTACAGGCTTAAAACACAAGGGAGTAAGAAAGAGAGTAGATAAAGTAGTTAAAGCAATCGGAATAAGAAAACCGCTTGAAGTCGGTCAAAAACGTCACCCTGTAAAATTGATGCATGGTTTTAGAAAATACTTTAACACAATGCTTAGGAGAGCCAAAGTGGATTTTGCAGATAAAGAGAAATTGATGGGGCATAAAATTGGATTAGAAGATAGCTATGAAAGATACATTGAAGATGATTTTGAATATTTTGGAGAATACAAAAAGGCAATTCCATTTCTAACCATATCAGATGAGGAAAGAAACAGAATCGAATTAGAAAAAGAACGTAAAGAGAATATAATTCTGAAAAAGCAAAATGAAAATAATGTGGCTGAAATAGTCATATCAAAAATAGCGGCTGGTGATGTTGCGTTTGATCCGTCAGTTTGGAAAAAATTGGTAGGGGGAAAATAATGATCGACTATGAAAAGTTAGAAAAATTCTCAAAGGTCATGGAGAAGTGGCATAACAAGGTATTCCCCTGGGTAGGTAGGGCATTGATGGTATGTAGTTTGATTATTAGTGCAACTGCACTAATGGCATACTATGAGTATGATGATAAACTTCGTGAAAACTGGAATCAACAAGATTCACAGATAGTTCCATACGAGATGTTTCAAATTTTATTTTACTTGGGAACTTTTGGTATTCCATTGTATATCGCATACTCTACAATATTTACAAAATTCAAATTCCCTTTTGACTTTAAGGGAAATAGTAAAGGTATAAAAAATATTTCACCCCATAATTTAATCTAAAAAATAATTAATTTTTTTCTATGTTTATGATCATGTTAGTGGCAGAAATATCTGATGTAAAAGTAAAGCCATGTATTCTAAGAAACTCACCAAACATAAAATTAAGTGCGTGTGAATATGCTAGACCTATTCCATGTGAAACTGTAAAAACTGTGGACATATCGCCAGTTGGCTGACCTAGTTCTATTTTTTTATAATTTATGTTCATGTGTTTCATGATTAATTCTATTACTCGCATGACTTCAATTCGTCTAGTTCTGCGTGAAGCGACTGTTTTAGATTTGGAATCTCCAACTGTGGCAACATAGAATTTTTCTGGATAGTTAGCCAACACATCTAAATATTTTTGACTGATTCCCTTACCTGACAATACCTCTTTAAGAAATTCAGGTTCGTGATACATTGAAACTATTTCATGACTTATGTGATGCAATCCAAACTCATGAGCTTGTTTCTCAAATGAATAATAATCTTCAATAATTTTTGTAAGTATAATTGTCATTGTGCTAAGTTCAGTACTTGCATGCGATCTAATTTTTTCTTCTAATCTATCTGATAATCTAATTGTTATAGTCAATATGAAATCCCATGGTAGTAAGTTTAAAAACTGTTATAAAAGAATACAAACGCTTACAGATTTTATGATTAACTTTTGATCGATCAAGTGTAGAAATTAGATCATACTACACCTACTTACAAGTGATCACACGATCATAAATAGATCGAACAACCATTATGAATTAAGAACTTAAAATCTAGTGGAAATAGTGTTTTTGCTAAATTAAGTTATTGAGACACAATTCAGGGAACACTATTTCCATCACACCTAACTTACTGTTACTCTTATATTTAACTATTAAATTGTTTAACGAGTGATTAACAATAACTAACAAGTTGAGACATTTAATCTATCAATGTATTAATAGTGCCAAGTATCTAGGCTAATATTGAGATACAAAACAGGAAATAAATTTGGTAGTTAGCAGTAACGAATCCAAAAAAATCATGTGTATCAACGCAGATTTACAAGTAGCACAATTAATTGGAAAAGTCTTTCACGCTTCTTCATTAGTTACAAAACTTGGTGACAAAGACGATACATATACTAGCACTTCAACATGGCTAAAAATGGCGGTCCTATATTTACTGCAATCAGATCCAAGTGCTGAGAAGTTATCAAAGTTATACGAATCTTGTAAATCAGATTCAAACCTTCTCCATATCTTAAAAGGAGAGGTATAACTTTGACAACAGAATTTTTAAAATGTCTCCATGAAGTCAGGAACATAAAATTAATTGATGATTCAAAAGAAACAATTCATTATATGACAAGTTGCGAATCATGTGCAATTATTTTCAAAGAGATAGGATTTATTGAAATGATAAAAATAGCACCAGGTATTGTAAATTGACAGATTTTTGTAATGTTATTGACTGTTTCATGGGAATGAAAGGTGAACGAAAGAAAGAAGTGACACATATTCACATTATCGAGTTTGAAAACGAGCAAAAAATAATTACGGGGGTTTGTCGTATTCACGCACTCCTAATTGAGAACTCCAAAGTCCAGAATCATTCAGTTGAGGAATTGAAATAATTGTCACTTTTTTTCTTAAATAATTCTTCACTCGGTAAACCCTCAGTAAAAATACCTGAAATATGTGAAAAATGTAGTAAAGGATTTCTAACAATCGTAGAAATTGATGTTTCTTTGGTATTTTGTTCCAATGCCCTTTGTGACATAAATTATGTCACATCATTAGACTTTCTCAATATTAGAAAGAGAGAGGTGAACAAAAAATGAACGATATAGACAATCAAAAATACGAGCCAAAAATAGATTCAGTAGCAATTTCTACAATTGATGGTATGTTCTTTACCATTACTGATGTAGAACGATCTGACTATACTGAGATTGACAAAAAGACAGGTGCAAAAACAACAACAAAGGGCGTAAAAATCACAACACAGGAATCATTCACAGTTGAGGGAAAAGCAGAAAACAAATTCCATACAACTAGAGTAAAGTTAGTTGAAAAACTGCTAGGTGAATCATTCCTTGCAGATTTGAAATCCGAGGGATTTGAGCCAATGCTTTGTGTGAAAGTACCTTACATCAACAAAGAGGGTTTAGACAGATCCTTTTTCAAACTACAATCAAAAAAGTCATACCTAAGTCAGAACGGATCTAGCGGCACACAAAAGGAATTAGTATAATGGTTTTTACCTTATGCCAATACCACAAATTGCTCAACAAGGGCAACCCCCCTTCTTTTATTTTAAAAGAAAAGGAGAATGAAAATTGAGTCAAACTGAATACATTATAAAATGTGTAATGTGTAAATGCAAATTTAATCAAGGCGAATCTACTATGAGATTCTGTGAAGAATGTCGTTCTACAAAAAATCGTTTTATGCGACAAAAATACAATTTAAAAAGAAAACAAGTACGCAAGGGTTACAAATTATGATTGGACTGTGTATCACTTGTAAAACTGAAATCGAAATATTAGGTACAAAAAGATTTTGTGGACCATGTAAAAAAGAAAGAAATTCTACAAAATGGAAAATTTGGAATGATCAAAGACCTGGAATAAATAAAACAAAATATGAATGTCATATCTGTAAGAACTTATTTTTTTCAAAGGCAAAAAGAAAACATCAAATTTGTCATAAAGTCAAATGTCAAAATTATTATTACAATCTAAGTAGGCAAATGAAAGTTCTACGACAGCGAATAGAAAAAGCACAGAAAAAACTTGTTGCAACTCAAACTGAATATCAATTGATCATGGAGAGTAGAAAATGAAATGTGAGTTTTGTGATAAACAGTGGATAGATAATAAAGATTCAATCTTGCTTTGTAACTTACATCAAATAATTCATCATGGAGATAGTCTAGATTGAAATGTTTTTTCTGTGATAAGGTATCTGAAATTTATCACTATCCAAGTGGGTATTCATTATGCTACATTTGTGATGGAAAATTCAAAATCGTAGAAAAATCAAAAAAATCAAGACAGTTGAGGATTATTGATGAATAAGTGGAATTGTCCAGCCTGTATATCTGACAGGCATGATTCATGTATAACTCCAAAAGGTTCTGATGGCTGCCTATGTGGAGAAAGTAATCATAAATTTATCTGTAATGACTGTAAAAGGGTAGGTCTTTTTACCAAAACACATAATCTTTGTGAAATATCTTATATCCAAAATAATAATCAAACATCTTGTAAATGTGATAATATTGGACATGGTAGAAATGTAACAACTTCAATTATCAAAACAGAAAAAATTGATGAAAATATTGAAATGCCATGTGATGAATTTACTCAAGAAGAAATTGATGAAGCAATAAAAAATAAAGACAGATTATGGAACTTGTTAAATGGGGAGTTTGGAAATGATAAACCGTCTTATCTCATACCTGAATTAGTTGAACTTTATGTAATTAGCGAACATGTGATAAGTAAATTTGATATTTTTGCAAGACTAGCACCGTATTGTAGGAAATATGGCATATCTGATGAATTTATCACAGAAGCAATTGAAACTATATGGGATAATGAAGAAAAATTTAATAATATTAAACAAATTGCTTTTGCTTTAGGTTCTAGAAATATCAAGGTAAGATTTGATAAAACACAAATTATTGAATCAGGTGAATGGATTAAGGGAAATAATTTCATTAAAAGAATTGAGATTACAGGGGGGCTATTATTTTACAATGGTGCTTTTTATGATTCCAATGGTGAAGCATACATTAGACGAGAAGCACGAAAAGCACTTGACAAACCAAAAACAAAAGATGTTACTGAAGTCTTTCAATATATCAATGATACATGTGAAGTAATTTCAAGGCGTGATATTGAATCCTCATTACACATCAAATGTTTAGCCAACGGATTATATGATGTGACAAGCGGTGTATTTTCATCAAAGTTTACACCTGATTATATTATCTTAAATCAAATTCCGCATAATTTTGATGAAACTGCAAAGTATGATAAAATTAACGCAGTTGTAGAGTCAATAATTCCAGATGAAAGGTCCAGGCAATCATATTATGACTTTCTTTCAACTTGTTTTCACCCATTTACAGGTGTAGATTATCAATTGGGATTAGTTGGCGTATCTGGAACTGGAAAATCTCAACTTGGAATATTAGCACAATTAGTTGTAGGTGATAAAAATTATACAACTACAAAAATTCATGACCTGGCAAATGACCAAACCTTACAATTAGCTGCTGCTGATAAAATGCTAAACTATGATGATGATCTTAATGATCAAAGTATTAAACAAATTGACGTTATTAAAAAATGGGTAACACAAAGTTCGATTACAATTAGAAAAATTTACCATGAAGGTGAAACCCTAACTCCTACAAGTAGATTTTTGTTTGCAGCAAATGACTTGTATGAGATTCCAAATGCTGATGATGCTGAAGCAATCTATGACAGAACATATCTAATTAGAATTGATAAAAAATATCGACATAAGGATACTGAAATTAAAAATGTAATGAAAAAAGTCACTGAGAAAAAACTAGGCGGTCAAGGACTAGATGGGTTTGTAACATATCTATTAAAAAATGCAACATGGATTTCAGATAACGAAAAGTATCACTATCCAATTAGCCCAAGAACCGTATCTGAAATTTGGAATATTTTTGGAAATAGAATCGGTGAATTTAAAAAACAGTGGATAGTTAATTCACCATCATACAGATTAGATTCAAATGATCCGTTTAACAAGTGGTCAGAATTTTGTAATGATAACGGTTACAAACCAAAATCAAAAAAACAATTCAAAGAAATCTTTGATGAATTAATTGGAAATATACCTACCAAAACAAGAGTATCTACGGGTGGTAGTGATGATAAAATTGAAATCTATGCATACACTGGAATCAGAATAAAAACAGCAGAAGAATTTGAATCAGAAGATCAAACCCAAATTGATGTTAAGATTAAAAATGATAATTCTAACAAAGCATTACACGATTTTATTGGCTCTACTTTAACATCATTGGTCAAGACTATGCATACTTTCCATACAAAGCATACCGTTGAGGATAAATCTTGAAATCAATTCAACACCTTCAAAGTATAACAAAACGAGATAATTGGGCTACACCTAAGACAGTATTTGATGAGATATGTCTAAAGTATGAGGTTTCCCCTCAACTTGATGTTGCAGCAGAAAATGGAAATCAAAAATGTCCTAGATTCTATACTAAAAAAGATGATTCATTAACACAAGAATTTACTGAGGATTTTTGGTGCAATCCACCATATTCTGAAATTACAAAATTTGTTTCTCATTGTTACAGTCAACATTTGAAAAATAATATCACAGGTGTGATGTTAACATTTAACAAAACTGACACAAAATGGTGGCATCAATACGTTGAGGAAAAAGCAGAAATCCATTTTATCAAAGGTAGAATAAAATTTGTAGATCCTAATACAAATCAAATATCAAAAAATTCTGCACCTTACCCAAGTTGTGTAATTATATGGAGAAAAAAGTAATGCCATATCCAAGTTACAAGAAATATAAAATTTGTGTTCAGGTCGAAAATCATAATGATCATAAAATTAGAATCTTTGATAAAATTTTATGCAAAGAAATAAGACGTTGTACGGATTGTAATTCAGTTCTAAGAATATCCTCAAGGAAGAAAGGAAATAAGGAGAGGACCTATTACTAATGACCAAAAGATTTCATAAATGTAAAAAGTGCTGTAAAAAAAGTGGTGAAGAAGAAAAATGAGATGCCAGTGGTGTTCGATTGTTATGAGAAATAAAAAACCAGCACATCAGAAACAAGGAATAAGAGAACTGTGTAGGTGGTGTAATACTATTGCAGAAGTTGATGTTCATTTGTTAATTCCAGCAGAAGAAAGAAAAATCAAAATCTATTAACATTTTACTTTACAGGTTTGCTTAATTTTTAAAAGCCATTCTGCATACTGTACATTAGGTGAGGTCCAAATGTCAATTTCTGTTTTTGGCATGTCAAACTCTATCAAGTCCTCAATTTCTGCGGACTCACAACCATTTCTAAATGTATGAATTGTGTCAGGCAATAACATCTTCCAGTTATCTGCTGAAATTTTTGCAGTAGTACAATTTTTAATAATTCTTTCATTACCCAGGACTCTTTTACCGTCAGTGACCTTTGTGGTAAATCCCTTGTCAGTATAGAACCCTAAATTTGACTCGATTGTTATCATCTTTATTCTTATACCTTCATTTTGTGGGGGATCAACAAGGATTCGTATTATACCATCATTGTCATACGCCCTAAAAGAGTCCTGATAACCTGTTTTTTCCCTGTGAAACCAACCGTCATGAAAACTAAATTCCCCAGATATTGCAGTTATTGATGTGTCCAAGGAGTATAGATCCTCATAAGTTGGGCAGCTTGTCATATTCAATTTTGCCATAGCAATACAGTTAGCTGATAGTTCAATGCCGATAAGTTTTGCATCATGCTTTAAAATTTCAATTAATAATTCTTTAACATTTATTTGTGATTCCATTTTCTTTTTATCTCCAATTAATTCTTCCAACTCTTTTGTCATGATCTCTAAAATTTGATATTCTGAAACAAGTTGTGAGTTATCAGGCTGTGGTGCGGACCAATCTTCCTGGACTAATTGTTGAGCCTGTGTAAGTTTTTGTGTTTCTTTTTGAATTGTTTCGTTTTGAGTTTCAATATTTGAAATTCTAGTAGTTACTAATTTATTATGATCTGACAGTTCTTGGTTTAGTTCTTCCAACTCGTCTTGATGAACTTTATTAAAATCCAACAGTTCTTGTACAGGTGGTCCACCTTCATCAGGTTCTTTTAACTCGTACTCATCAAGTAATCTTTCTAATTCCTTATCCTGTTTCTCTTTGTATGAGAGGTATCTATTATCATCATCTTCTAATGAATAGACTAATGGTATGCTCATCATAGTTATCATACTCATGACCAAAAAGACAACTACTCGCACACCCACAATTTCAACAAGTGAATACCGAGTTAATAAATATTAGTAATAATTTGTATCATTGTAAACTTGCGTTTACTCATTTTTCTTGGGAAATGAAGTCCTTCCCTCGTAATTTTATGTCTAATCTTTTAATAATTCCTGTACAGAATTTATGCATGGCAAAGAAGAAAATATTTGTTGCAGGCAGTACAAGAAAAGCCTATTACAGAACAATTAATGTTAAGAAAAAATAGTCAAAAGAATTTGACATTGTTTTTATCGCTGTGAAATGATACAGTTTTGTTTTTTTTCCCTTTAGGTTTTTTTCCGTAAAACTGCTCGTCAACTGACATTGGCTTGGGGTTTGACCTGTGTTTTGACTTGTGTTTTGACTTGTGTTTTGACTTGTGTTTTGGGAAAAACGGTACAGGTTTGTTTTCCCATTTAGGGTTTGTCTCGCAAGAGCCAAGCAGAATTTCAATATTATTATTTGGTTTGTGTGAGGATTTTGTTTTTGGTTTGCGTGAGGATTTTGTTGTTGATCCCCCAAGTCCGCTTGAAAAAGCCCCCATCAGTTTGTTAAAATCTGACAATCCCTTATCCAGGTTCTTTTGATTGATCACTTTTTTTACTGCTGCATATCGCTGACTCCATACTCTTTTTCTTTTGTCAGATACGGACTCGTACCCATCAATTATTATCTTATACTTTGAAAGTAAAACCTCTTGTACAGTCAGTGATGTGTATGGTTCTTTTTTTCCAGTGGAGTGATTGATGAACTTTTCAAACCTGGTGCTTGGCTTTACAGGAGTGTTGAATCTTTGCCAGTCTTGCCATGTGTAGTGTTTAACGTATTTCATTTCAAATCTCTCGTTTGATAATGTATTATTAAGGCATCAACGAATTTCTTTATTCTTCTTTCTTCTTGGATATTATTTAGATAATCAATTAATGTGATCATTCCTTAATACACCTCAAGTAATTGATCTCGATTAATTTTCTAATGCAGTCAAAGTTTTCTTTATGATCCACTTTACCCTGTACTACTTTCATATTACAAAAACGACATTTACTCATTTTGAATTTCCATACGGTCTATTATCTCTTAATTTTTTCCCTGTTTCAACTCTATCTAATCTCATTTCTTCATACCCCTCATTAATAAAAAAACCACCACATGAAGTAATTTGAGGATTATCTAATTCAAGTAATTCTTTTGCTTCTTCTTCTGTTTTTGCTACTATTGCATATTCCCAAACAAAAACAAATTTCTTTTTAGTCATTTTGATACAGCTCCACACTTTTCACAAACTGGAAGCCCATCATCGTTAAACGTCACTTCAACGTTACTTGAATGACATTTACTGCATAAGGCTTTCATTCCTTTTTCTCCTTCTCTTGTTGTAAATCCCAAACAACATCATCAGGATCTAATCTTAGGTATCTATCTTCAATTAATTCATCAAGATTTTTACCACGTTTTTTCTTAATCAGATAATCAA
>Ga0308011_10000687_pt1 | contig 17198 bp, 8 predicted proteins | sample Neamet177_FD_203144 | JGI IMG/M metagenome (GOLD analysis project Ga0308011, IMG submission 203144) | Marine microbial communities from water near the shore, Antarctic Ocean - #177 | ecosystem: Environmental > Aquatic > Marine > Unclassified | place: Southern Ocean | collected 2014-07-25 | reverse complement strand
TGATGATGAAGATATCAAAGACGATGATAACTATGTTCCTACTTTAGCATTTCATAGTGGAGAGAAAGGTGGATTTGGTTGCTGGTTTGTAGAAACAGATGGCGAACCATTTGACAAATATAAATTCACATATGGTATTGTTGAGACTGATATGGGAGAGTTTGTTGATTCTGTATGGTATGACAAAGAAGAATTAGAACAAGATTATGACAATAATGATACGACAGGCAAAGGTTATTATGCTGGTGTAGGTTATATGAATACTAAATGGCATGATCTTGGAGAAAAGTACACAGAAGGCGCTGAATACCTTGAACAGTATTGGGAAGAGTTTGATGCTGAAGTAGAAGAAGAAAAGAAAGAAGCATCGACTACAGTAGCATTGCATATTTCAGTAGATGAAATTGTAGGAGAAGTAGGAACAATAGAAAATCCAGGGGAGTTCGATCTCTCAATAGAACCTATAACTGAACCACCTGCTGTTAGTGATGCCGAAGCAGAATCATACAAAGATTTGCAAGATCATCTAACAAATTTAAATGCTGACGGTAACTCAGGCTTAGGAGAAGACGGCGAAGAACTAAATGGCTAGATGTCATCCGAAAGACTGCAATTTAGACACAGATAACTTAACTATAATTTGGTACCACAATTACTCAGGTGGTAAATTTATGGCTAACTGTTTAAGTCTGTCTGATCACGGTCTATTCGGTCATAAAGAAATGACAGAAGCACAACTCAAAGGAGAGTTCTCTCCAGATGACAAACTGAATTATCTTTTAGGACAACTATCTGAAATAGAGAAAGGAGTCTATTGGACTGATCTTAACATTTCAGATAATAAATTCTTTGGCTTTGATAAAAAAGAATATCTTGATCCTTGGAGAGGCATAACTTATTGGGATTATGTTAAAGACGTATCCAACAGTGACTATAAATTCTTTATAGCATCACATTTTAATCCAGAAGTAATTGAAATTAAAAAGATTTGGAAGAACGCAAATATTATCTTGTTTACTCACCCACATGACTATGTAGAAAAACGAGCAAAGAATGATCCTCAGATTAGAATTTTTTATGATAGACTAGATAATTATGAAATGAATTTAGCACAGATGAGATCACTTCCTAATGTAGTCTATGAGTTTGATGTAAGAAAGTACGAATCTGAAACAGAAACATTAGATGCTATTAAAGAAATGTATGATATACTAGGTATTAAAGGATATGATAGAGAAAAACTATCGATCTATTATAATGACTGGTATAACAAAATAGAAGAAATTAAATACGAAGTGTAGAGTCTACAGACATCTCCATTTGCTTTTGACTTTCTCTTACCTTCTTTTTCCTTAATCTACTACAGTTTGCACATATTGTCAATATGTTTTCTTTTGATTTGTTTGCTGGATTGAAATCTCTGTAAGCAATATCTAATTGAATCAAATCTTGTGGCACAAACCCACACTCAATACACATCGTATTCTTCTTTGGTATCTTCTTATTATATAATGCTTTAGCACAATCTATACAATATTTGTGCCATTTTTGAAAGCCGTGTTTGCTGATTCCATTGGGTCTAGCAAAAGATATGTCACAACTAGTGCATTTAGGTCTTGGTGGTTGTCTTGTAAGCATACTTTTATTTATTAAAAAGTTCTACAGGGTTCTTTTTTATTAGGCAATTTTTATTATATCAGCATAAATACAAGACATAACTAATGGAATCAACAAATGGCCGCAGATAAATTTAATTCGTTAACGGGATATACTACAGGGTTACCCCCAATAGATATAGTAGCCGCTAACGGAAATATAGTTACCAATCATAACTATCCAGCCGGAAATGTAACATCTAACAGTGTTTATGCAAACAACTATTTCTATGCAAATGGTGCAAGTTTTGACGGTGACCCAGCTGGAGCGAATACTCAAATACAATACAACGATAATGGTGCTTTTGGTGCTAGTACAAATTTAGTTTTTAATGACATAACTAATATTTTAACATCACGTAATGTTACAGTAGCAGGCAACATTTTATTAGGAGACGTAGAAACAGTCTCTATACAAGGTGGTGTAAACGGATATGTCTTACAGACAGACGGATCAGGCGCATTAAGTTGGACAGCACAAAGTGGTGGAGGCGGAGGCAGTAATGGTACCCCTGGTGGTTCCAATATGCAAGTCCAGTTCAATAATGCAGGAGCATTTGGCGGAGATGCAGGATTCATTTACGATAAAGATACTGATCTCTTAACTGCTACTCATATTGCAGGTGAAGCCGGCAACATATCAAACGTTCAAGTTGCAAATATTACAGGGATAGGTAATATCGCTGTTGTAAACCTCGATGGTACAACTGATAAAGTTCTGTATGGTAACGGTGTATTTGCAGGTATATCAGCAGGAGCAAGTGCAAACTTTGCTAACTTTGCAGGTAATGTCACAGTAGCCGCTCAACCAAACATTACATCTGTGGGCACACTAACTACTCTACAAATAGGAGCAGGTGGATTATCTGTAACAGGAAACATCGGTGCTAGTAATATAGCAGTAACAGAAACTTCTACATTTACCGGACCAGTAGTAATTAGTACTCTTGGTAATCTTACAGTGTCGGGTAATGCAAACTTGCAGAACTCGCCTAATGTTCAACTCCCAATTGCAAACTTACATATTGACGGTGGATTAAACGGATATGTATTAGCAACTAACGGCTCAGGTAATCTTTCGTGGACTGTACAAGGTGGAGGCGGAGGTGGAGGATCACCCGGTGGTGCTAATACACAGATGCAGTTTAATAATGCTGGCGTATTCGGTGGAGATGCTAACGTAGTTTACAACAAAGCAACTAATACAATGACAATGGCAGGAACTCTTGTTGCAAACAACATGACAGTAGGTTCCGGTGCGTATTCATTTAGAACTACTAAAGTTAAGACCGGCATAACAACAACAGTATCAGCAGTTGAAATATGTGCAACAGAAGCATCTACTGTATCAGCAATCGATTACACTATCGTAGCAACTGATGTAGCTAACTCATCAAGGCAGACAGTTAAGATCACATCAGCAGTATATGGAACAACAGTAAACTACACAGAGTATGCAACAATCTCTGTTGGTAGTTTATTAGCAGATTTTGCAATAACTTACGTACCTGGAGACGCTTTTAGAAATGCTCAGGTAGTATTATATGCGACACCAGCCACTACAAATGAGACAACCTATAAGATTTTATTAGAAGAATACAATTAAGTTGTTTACCACGAAAATAAAAGGCTCAAAAAGCATATCTTAGCAGTCTTTATTATTACAAAACACTAAATACTTATTATAGTTTACGGAGACCAAACCATGGCAATCAAAGCATTTAACTCGGTAGCGGGATTCTCAGTAGGAGAAACACCGGCCAACATAATTTTATCAAACGGATTTATTACAACCAACGGAGCAACGTTTACAGCAAACATTGCGGCTTTAGGGGTATTAACAGACAACTTATACTACGCAAATGGCGTACGCTGGGACTTACAAGAACCAGCCGGAGCGAATACTCAGATACAGTTTAACAATGACCAACAATTTGGTGCATCGTCAGGCTTAACATTTGATACAGATACTGCTAACTTAGACGTTACTGGAAATCTTAATCTTACAACAGGTAAGTATTTTGGTGACGGTAGCCAGTTAACAGGTATCGACTCAACAGGTATTCAAAACGGAACATCTAATGTTCGTATACCAGTAGCAGACGGCAACATCGAATTAAATGTCGGCGGCGGACTTGAAGCAAACATTACTGCAACAGGAGTTAATGTTGCAGGTACAATGAACGTAGTAGGTATTATCACATCACCTAGTACATCTGGTGCTATTGATATAGCATTAGGAACTCCGACTCAAGGATCACTAACATCTAACGCACTGACTTTAACAACAGCATCATCGGTCTCAAATTCAATTGCTCAGTTAAACAATATTTTAGGTAAATTAGTTCCAAGTAGTCCTCCTGACTTCCCGGCTAGTCAGACTATCGCAATTCAAAGTACTTCATCGTACAGAATGGCAGATGGATTTACTCAGCCAGACAACACAGCAGGCGGATCAGCGGCAGTGGCTGCAGGTTCAACAGTGAACAAAACACGTAGAGCGGCATCATACAACGTTAATGCTATTACAAACGCAGGCCCAGGTGATTCAGGAACAATTTCTGTTCAACTTAACGGTGCGGCCGCAGGTAGCAGAACTTTAACAACATCACTAGACGGTGCAGGTACTTACAGTAACTTGATCATAACAAATAACGTAGACTTTAATGAAGTTGATTCAAGTGTAGCAGTAGGCTTCTGGTCAGTCTTTACATCAGACGCATCGGGTTCAGTAACAAGTGGTTGGAACGAAGTATTAATAGACGATACAGCAACTACATCAAGTAACAAAGATACATGGTACTATGACAATGCAAACCCAGGTACACCTCAGTTCTCATCTGTATCATTTGTAGCAGACGCATCTCCGAGTTATACATATAGTTCGACTGTACCTCATTATAACAATACGAACTCTTTCCCAGCTGGCTTTAGTGTCAATAGATTATCCGGTAACATGTATCCAACAAGTGATACATTTGTTTCAGGATCTTCAGGCGGAGCATTTGGTTCACCAAGTAGTGTAACATATGCAACTGCTGGAGTAACAACTCCGTTAGCGGCTCAGTTATTCGTAGCATCAGGTACTCAGGCAGTAACAACTACTGCTTCAATAATTTCAGGATTCGGTGAAAGTTCAGCAGGACCTTCAGTAAGTGTTTTCAACTCTTATTCAACTGGAGTACAAACATTTAGTCCTGGTGCAACAGTACTTTATAAAACAGGTACTTCATCTTCTTCAAACAGAATTGAAGAAGCAAACGTTTATATCGGTTCAACAATCGGTTCAGGTTCAGGATTAGCACAAAGAATTATTAATCCAGGATCAACTAATACACCTACTTTCTCTGCGAGTGCAACAGTATTCAATAGTGAGTCTGGAACTTTAGAAGTCTATGACTCAACAGTTGTAGCAGATGTATTAAGCCATGATGAGACAGATTATTCTGCTAGTTATTTACCAGTAGGACCTGACTTATCAGCAGGAAGAAACGGAACACAATACTTTACATTCAAATTTGTAAGAACATCAGTTTCTAAATTTGATGTTAAATTTTCAGGAACACTGGCAGGCGCTTGGGTAGCAGTACCCGGCTCTACAATTGATGCCGCATCTAATCAAAATGGATGGGTTGAATTGACAACAGCATATGCTGGTTCAGGTGTCCCCGGAGCAAACACAGGAGCTGGTGGAAACGGATCAGATGGTTGTGCATTAGGCGGAGTAATTACAACAGGTAGTTCAGTGTCAAATGAATCAACAACAGCAACATTTGGTACAGTTAGTACATCATCAACAGCAACAAACGAAATTTATGTTCGTATTGCATTGACATCGGGTCAATCAATTACAACATTATCACTAGAATCAGCGAGTAACTAAAAATGAGTATACCTATTTCACAAAAAGTTGACCTACTTTACAAACAGGCATTTGGTGTCACTAAGACTGACATAGAGGCGAATAAAAGCCCAAGTAACGAGGCGATAGCAAGTCCACTACTTAATCGTGGTGATACTCTATGGACTCAGGCTGATCAGATACCAGGCGTAGCGGCAACCGTAGCAGGAATTGTTACAGCATATACTGGTACTGGAGCAATAGAAACTGTTGCAGATAACACAACTGTCCCAGTTGGGGGTGTTTACCCTACTTGGAAGACTAACTTAACTTATTGGATCCCAGCAGAATTTGGTGCGACTTATTCTGTATCAGTCTTTGTAGACGATGCAGGGGTTGCAGATCCAGTTTCAACAGGTACTCAAATCTTTGGTGCTGGTTCAGGTGGAAACGGCGAGTTCTTCTATAACTATCAATCAGGTGTCCTTAACTTCATCGGAGAAACAATTCCGAGTGCTTTAACAAGTAGTAAAGTTCTTTACATCGTAGGTTACAGATATGTTGGTAAAACAGGCGTTAATAATCTACCTGATTCACAGATCGGTAATTTAGATATATCTAACCAAACTGTTACAGGACAAGTTGTAAATGCTAACATTATTCTTACTCCAAACGGAACAGGACAAGTTGTTTCTTCAGGTAACATCACAGCATCATACTACTATGGTAATGGCGCATTCTTAACAGGTATTGACGCAACAGGTATTCAAAACGGAACATCTAATGTCCGTATACCAGTCGCAGATGGCAACATTGAATTAAATGTTGACGGTGCTCTAACAGCAAACGTTACTGACACTGGTCTAGTAATGACTAATGGTAATTTAGACCTTGGTAATATCATTGCAACAGGCACGACAGTAGGTACTGGAAATATAACAGGTGGCAATCTAAACACAGGTGGTGTAGTAGCCGCAACAGGTAATGTTGCAGGTGGAAACTTAACATCAGGTGGTGTTGTAGAAGTAACAGGCAACGTAATCGGTGGAAACATACGATCAGGCGGACTTGTTCTTGTAACTGGTAACGTAACTGGTGGAAACTTAACAACAGCAGGTCTAGTACTTGCAACTGGTAATGTAACAGGTGGTAATTTAACAACAGCAGGCGTAATTGATGCAACAGGTAATATAACTGGTGGCAACGTAGCTGGTGGAAACTTAGTTTCAGCACCATTCCTTACAGGTACATTAATAAACGGTACTTCAAATATCAACATCGTAACTAATGCTAATGTTGACATAACAGCAAAAGGAAACACAACTGCTGTAATCAGTGATACTGGCGCAAATGTCGTTGGTACTTTTAATGCAAACGGCGTAGCAACATTAGGCTCAGTTGTAACAGCACAAATAACAGGTGCAGGCAGTGGTAACTTAACATTAACAGCGGGTTCAGCAGATGACTATGTTGAAATCAGACCTACAGGAACTGGACAAGTTCACGTTGGTGGTTTCAAAATTGAATCATTAGGAGCTCCTACAGCATCAGATGATGCGGCAACAAAACAATATGTAGATGACTTTGCACAAGGTCTTGCTATTCAAGCACCAGCAGTTGCTGGATCAACAGGTACATTGTCATCAATGACAGTTTCAGGAACTGGAACAGTAGTATATGACAATGGAGCGGCAGGTGTTGGAGCAACATTAACGATCAGTGGTACTACATTAACAACGATTGACGGCGTCACAATGACAGCAGGAAATCGTATAGTAATAAAAGATCAAGCAAACACAGCACATAACGGAATCTATACATATACAAGTACAACTGTTCTAACAAGAGCAACTGATTTTGATACCCCAGTCGAAATGGCAGGTGGTGACTTTGTATTCATACAACAAGGTACATTGTTTAATGATACTGGTTTTGTAATGACTGATCCAGTAACAACAGTCGGTACATCCGCAGTTACTTTCGTTCAGTTCTCAGGTGCAGGTTCATTTACAGCAGGCGCAGGTCTTACATTAACAGGAACTGTATTCTCTGTAAACACAGACAATCTAACAACAGATATTTCAGGTGGTAACGTAGTTGTTAAAACTTCTGCTCAGTTTACTACTCCAGATATCGGAGCGGCAACTGGTACAAGTTTAACAGCAACTGGTAACGTAGCAGGTGGTAATTTAACAACAGCCGGAAACGTTGTAGCAACTGCAAATGTAATAGCAGGCAACGTTTATGCTAACGCAGGCACAATAGGTGCAACTAGTTTATCAGGAACATTAACAACAGCAGTTCAGACTAACATTACATCAGTAGGAACATTAGGTCTATTAGCAGTAACTGCTAACGTAGATGCTGGTAACTTAAGAACAGGCGGACTTGTTCTTTCAACAGGAAATATAACAGGTGGCAATCTAAACACAGGTGGTTTAGTACTTGCAACTGGTAATGTTACTGGTGGAAACTTAACAACAGCAGGCGTAGTAGCGGCAACAGGTAATGTAGCTGGTGGCAATATTACTACTGGAGCTAAAGTAGTAGCAGTAGGAAACATTGATACTACAGCAGGCATCTTTAATGGTGACGGTTTCGGTATCTCGAATATCGCGGCAGGTAACATTGTCGGCTTAAATCTATCAGGTATTTCTAACGGAACATCTAACGTAAACATCGCAATAGCAGACGGCAATATTGAAATGGCTGTTAACGGTGTCGATGACGTAATAATCGTAGCAGATGACGGAATCACAGTTAAAGGTACAACTAAATCAAGTGGTACAGTAACTGCATCAGCATTCACAGCAAATACAGGTATCTTTACAGGTGATGGCTCAGGCTTAACATCTCTAACAGGTGCTAACGTAACTGGTCAAGTACCGTTCGCGGCAGTTGCTAACGCAGTAGCTGGTGGAAATGTAACAGGTCAAGTAGCTAACGCACTTGTCTCAGGTACAGTATATACAGCGGCTCAACCAAACGTTACTTCTGTTGGTACACTAACAAGTGTTTCAGTAAGTGGCAATGCTAGTGTAGCAGGCAACGTAAACGTCGGTGCTAGTGCAATTTCAACATTAGCGGCAGGTACAGTAACTACTACAACTACATCTCAAACAGCACTTGCAAGTTTTGCAGTTTCTGGTATTAACGGGATAGAATTCTTAGTTAAAGGAATTGATGCAACATCAGGAAATACTTCTGTAGCATCAGTACTATCTGTAACAGATGGATCAACAGTTGATTTCGTTACATATGGTCAAACATTCTTAACAGGATCACCCGGAGTACTAGCAGTAGGCTTAAATGGAAGTGATTTAGAACTGCTTGTAACACCATCAGCAACAGACTCAACAGTTTGGGTTACTCAATATAGGTTTATTTAATAATGGCAATAAGATCCTTTAACTCTGTTGGGGGTTTTTCGGTAGCGGAAACTCCCGTTGAGGTTATCAGTAATGTAGGTAACGTCACGGCCCTTAACCTAGCAGTTACTGAACTCAGTAATCTAGGTGCGATCGGCAATGTCACTATCACTGGTGGCTCAGCTGGCCAAGGAATTGTTACAGACGGAGCCGGAGCTTTATCATTCGGTTCAACAGGTCTTGCGGCAAATACAGCCGCAGTTATGCCTTACATAATTAATGCTTCTGAATCTTATCAAGTAGGTGCAAATCTACAAGGTCTTTTTTCTCAACCAATCGAAATTGATGGGGAATTAGATGTCGAAGGTATTCTAATTGAAGTTGGTGTTTCTCAAAATGCAGAATCATCACAAATTTATTTCGATAATTCAGGTACATTCTACGGTAACACAGGCTTTACTTTTAATATAAATTCAGGTAATGTTGATATTCCAGGTAACGTTAACCCAACAGGTAATATCATTCCTGGTGCTAACGTAACATATGACTTAGGTACAAACACAAGTAGATGGAGAGATTTATATCTATCCGGTACGTCTATTAAATTAGGCGCAGGTGAAATGGAAGTTGTTGCTAACGGCGCTATGGTTATGACTAACGGCGACGGTGGAAAATTCATATTCGACGGCTCACAAGACTTTGATCATACTGCAATCTTCAACGGTACATCTAATGTATCTATAGACTCATCTGGTTCAGCAGTCACAATGGGTGCTGGTGGAGTAGCAGACGTATTTACTATGGCAAGCACTGGTGTCTTAACGACAACGGGCAACGTAGTACCATTAGGAATTAAAACAGACGGTTACTTCTATGCTAACGGTGATGCAGTAACATTCGGTTCGACAGCGGCAGGCTCAGATACACAAATTCAGTTTAATGATGGTGGCACTGCATTCGGCGGGTCATCTACATTTACACTTAACAAAACAAATGGTTTAGTAACAGCAACAGGTAATGTAATAGGAAATAATTACATCTCTACATCAGGAACAGTTCAATATGGTTCTGGTGCTGGAGCCGGAGCAATTTCAGTAGACACAGGTTCTACAACTGCTGGTGTCTTTACTACAACAATGACAGATGTTAACATTGGTCTTAATGCTAATGTTGTAATCTGTGGAACAGGAAAAACTTTAACAGCACGTGGTAACGTGTCGGCTGACAACATAAACTCAACAACATTATCAGTTGGGGATTTGTATAGTAGCAGAACAGCAGTGTCAGTTGGTAGTGATAACACTACTATTGACTCATTTGTTGCAACTGATTACAGATCAGCAAAATATACAATTAAAGTGTCTGACAATACAGGATATCAGGCAATAGAAGTACTATTAGTACATGACGGTGTAACTCCGATAATGACCGTATACGGTTCAATATCGACTACAGGAGCAGATTTAATATCATTATCTACTGTAAAAACTGGCTTGAATATACTTTTACGTGCAAGTCCTGTAAACACAAGCACTAGTGTGAATTTAATGGGTACATATGTACCAGACTAAAATTTGATACGGGAAATAACGATAAATAGAATTATGCTGAAAAAAGCAAATTTAACTATAATAGGGTAATAGGAAATGTTAATATTAAAACAAAATACGGCGGCATCAGTCCCCACCCCGGCTGCGGGAAAAGGTACAATCTTCTTAAGTGATTCAGATGTACTGTCAGTCAAAAAGAGTTCAGGGGCAGTCGAATCGTTTCCAACGGTAAGTGGCTCAAATACGCAAGTTATTTTTAACGATGATGCGGCATTAAACGGAGACGCTAACTTTACATTCAATAAAGCAACGGATGTATTGACAGTTACGGGTAACGTAGCGGCTACTAGAGTATTAACAGACAATCTGTTATATGCTAATGGAGTTGCATGGGACTTACAACAACCAGCAGGTGCAAATACTCAAGTTATCTTTAATGATGACGGCGATTTTGGTGCAGATGCAATATTTACATTTAATAAAACTACAGATACACTATCAGTTACAAATGTAACAACAGAAGTATTAGCCGGCTCAATTGCGGCCGCTAATGGAGCACAACCAAACATTACATCTACAGGTACCCTAACCTCACTAAGTGTAACAGGAACTATAGGTTCAGGTGCTATTACAAGCACAGGACAAGTTGCAGGTGTTGATGCGGCATTCTCAGGTAATGCAATTATTACTGGTAACTTAACAGTTAACGGTACAACAACTTCAACTAACGTAGATAATATGACTGTTGAAGATCCAATCATCAATTTAGGTGGCGGAGCAAACGGCGCGGCCCCTACTAGTAACGACGGCAAAGATCGTGGTACAGAATTACAATACTTTACAACAGAAGCAATCTTAGGCTTTATGGGATGGGACAACTCAGCAGGCGAATTTGTCTTCGGAGCAGATGTTCAAAATGCATCAGAAGTTATCACAGTTAACGCATTCGGTAACGTTCATGGTAACGTATTCATCGGTTCAGGTGCTGGTTTATCAGCAATCGTCGGTGCAAACGTAACAGGTACTGTGCCAACTGCAACAGCGGCAGACACTGCAACTACAGCAGGAACAGTAACAACTGCGGCACAACCGAACATAACATCTGTTGGTACTTTATCATCATTAGCATCTGGCCCATCAGCAAGTGCATCAGACTTCTCTGGAGCCGCAATAATTGGTTCTGTAGACAATACAGGCGAAAACTTAGGCGCAAGAATAGGACTAGTCGGTGAAGCAAGAGGTGACTCATCTGATGACACAATCACTGGTATTGGTGTATATGGTGTAGGACAATCAAACGGTGCAACTAGAGGTTCTGGTGTATACGGTCTTGGTACAGTTACAGCAACAGGCGACACAGGAGCCGCAGTAGGTATTAGAGGAGTTACAGTCGCTACTCATGCTTCAGGCATGAACGTTGGACTATATGGTAGAGCATCAGGATCAAGTGTAAATAACTATGCTTTATATCTTGCACAAGGTGGCATTGGATCTATCGAAAGTTCAGTAGCATGGGGTCTAGCAGACAACATCGACAACGCATTAACATTCGGTTCTTCAGGTAAAGCAAATATTTTCTTAATTGAAACAACTGATAACTCAGAAGGTATTGCAACAACAGGTTACTTAAATGTAACTGGTAATATTACTGCAACAGCAGGTATTAAAACAGACAACTATTATTATGCAAACGGAGCACCAGTTGACTTTCAACAGCCAGCAGGTTCAAACACTCAAGTTATCTTTAACGATGACGGAGACTTCGGAGCAGACGCAACATTCACATTTGATAAAGGAACAGACACTTTATCAGCACCGACTGTTACAGCAACTACATTAAACGGTACATTAGGTACTGCGGCACAATCAGGGATTACATCTCTTGGTACATTAAGCGGATTAACAGTAACTGCACCGATCGCAGGTTCAATCACTGGTACAGCGGCTTCTGCAACAGGCACAGCGGCAACGGTAACAACAGCCGCACAACCAAACATCACTAGTGTCGGTACATTATCAGCATTATCTGTCACAGGTAATGTGTCTGCAGGCAATGTTACAGGCACAGGTGGTGTCTTTACATATGTCGCTGGAAACGGTGCTAACTTAACTGCAATCGCAGGTGCAAACGTAACTGGAGAAGTACCATTCGCCGCGACTGCAAACACAGTAGCTGGAGCTAACGTAACAGGAGAAGTTACATTTGCCGCAACTGCTAACGCAGTAGCAGGTGCAAACGTATCAGGTACAGTCGCATTAGCAACTCTAGCCGCAGATGCTACAAGTGCTAACTCAGTAGCCGGAGCAAATGTCTCAGGTGCAGTAACTTTCGCAGGTACAGCAAACGCAGTAGCAGGTGGAAATGTATCAGGTACAGTTGCTTTAGCAACTCTAGCCACAACTGCTACAACTGCTAACGCAGTAGCAGGTGCAAACGTTTCTGGTGAAGTTAACTTCGCCGCGACAGCAAATGCAGTAGCAGGAGCTAATGTTTCTGGTACGGTTGCTCTTGCTTCAGTAGCAGGATCAGTATCAACAGCCGCTCAAAGTAACATTACATCAGTAGGCACATTAAGTGGCTTAGGTGTTAACGGAACAATCACTGCTTCAGCAATCACAGCAAACACAGGTGTATTCACAGGTGCTGGTACTGGATTATCATCATTAACTGGTGCTAACGTAACAGGTACTGTGCCATTAGCAACATCAGCAGGTACCGTATCGATAGCGGCACAACCAACAATTACTTCTGTAGGAACATTAACTTCTGTAACAACTACAGGAAACGTAGACACTACAGCAAACGTTGTAACAGATAACATCATTGGTAAGACAGCAGGTATTACAATTACATCAATTGGAACTAATCAGCCGGTCACACTTGCACCAACAGGAACAGGTGGAGTATCAGTTAGTTCAAAACGAATTTTAGACTTAGCAGAACCAACAGCATCAACAGATGCCGCTACTAAGCAGTATGTTGATGACTTAGCACAAGGACTTGCAATACAAGCACCTTGTATAGCAGGAACACCTGGTACACTTACATCTATTACAGGTGGTACAATCACTTATAACAATGGTACAGCAGGAGTTGGCGCAACATTATCAACATCTTCAGGAACTTTCAATACATTAGACGGAATTAGTATTTCGACTGATGACAGAGTTCTAGTTAAAAATGAAGCGGCACCAGCAAACAACGGAATATATGTCAAAACATCAGCAACAGTCTTAACAAGAGCATCAGACTTTGATACTCCAGCTGAGATGGCAGGTGGTGACTTTGTATTCATTCAACAAGGTTCAACATTAAATGATACTGGTTTTGTAATGACAGACCCAGTTGTAACAATTGGTACAGACGCGGCTACTTTTGTTCAGTTCTCAGGAGCAGGATCATTCTTAGCAGGCGCAGGACTTACACTATCAGGTTCAACGTTCTCAATAACAGATACAGCAGTATCTGCACAAGCATACGGTAACGGAACACACAACGCAACATTCACAGTGAATAGCAAAGGTCAAATGACAGCGGCGGCTAACGTTCAAATTACAGCGGCGGCAGGTTCATTATCAGGTTCAGTTCTTAATTCAAGTGTAACAGATTCATCACTAACATCATTGGGAACAATCGATACGGGTGTATGGCAAGGTTCAGCAATTCAACCTGCATACGTTGCAACTCTGAATCAGAACACAACGGGCTCTGCGGCTTCTGCTACAACAGCAGGAACTGTTACAACAGCGGCACAACCAGCAATTACTTCAGTAGGTACTCTATCCGGACTAACTGTCTCAGCAACGATCTCTGGTTCAGTAAGTGGATCAGCAGGTTCAGTAGCAGGACAGAATGTATCTGGAGAAGTTGACTTTGCTCAAGTAGCAAACTCAGTAGCAGGTGCTAATGTATCAGGTACTGTAGCAAGTGCAACAAATGCAACAAATGCAACATCAGCAACTACAGCAGGTAGTACAACACAAGCGGCAACATTTAACAATGGTGGATCAGGAGCTTCTTCAGGTACAACATTCAATGGTGGTACAGCAAGAACTATTTCGTATAACACAATTGGAGCACCTAGTACATCTGGTTCAGGCGCATCAGGTACTTGGGGAATCAATGTTACAGGTTCAGCAGGAACTGCAGGATCAGCAACAACAGCAGGTAGTACAACAAGTGCAGTCACATTTAATAACAGTGGCTCAGGCGTAGGCTCTGGAACATCATTCAATGGTGGAACAGCAAGAACTGTCTCTTACAATACTATCGGAGCACCTAGTACATCTGGTTCAGGCGCATCTGGAACATGGGGAATTAACGTCTCGGGTTCAGCAGGATCAGCAACAACTGCAACACGTGCAGGTACAGTAACAACAGCGGCACAGCCGAATATTACTTCAGTAGGAACATTATCATCATTAAATGTTAGTGGAACTACTACTACAGGTACAATACAGTCTACTACAATTACTACAGGGTCTAGTTCAACAGCAGGTACAATCACTGGTGACTATACACTGACAGGTGGCTCAACTCTTAACGCAACTTATGCGGATTTGGCTGAGAAATACACAGCAGACGCGGCCTATGAAGTAGGTACAGTACTATGTTTCGGTGGAGAAGCAGAACTATCACAAACAGGTCAAGTAGCGGCTCAAGGCGTTGCAGGTATCGTATCAACTAACCCGGCTCAAGTATACAACGCAGGCTTAGTTGCTCCAGAAGGACAGTTTGTTGTAGAACTAGCACTGATCGGACGTGTACCATGTAAAGTAATCGGCCCAGTTGTCAAAGGTGATTGCATCGTAACTTCTGCTGAAGCAGGATATGGTTGTGCAGGAAACTTAGACACTATTAAGCCAGGCTCTATTGTCGGTAAAGCAATAGAATCATACAACGGCGAGACTCCAGAAGGACTTATTGAAGTACTAGTCGGCAAAAACTAATTCTAACTACCTTAGAACCGTGATGTTGCAAGGCGTCACATGCAAAGAGAGACGAAGGTCTCTCTTTCCATATATGGAAATTACAAAGTATATGCACCCAAGATAAGTAGATGTATGAATACTTTTACGTTGAGTTTTGATGCTCGGTTAGCAGATTGGTATGAGTTAAGAAGGTCATTGAAAGAAGAAAAACTATCAAAAGTATGCATAGACGTAGATAGATTTTGGCAACAATGTCCGCTAAATAACTACTATCTTCATCCACATGATATAAAAGATTGGCCTAACCCGTGGCAACTTATACATGATAACCACTATTGCTTTTATGCACGTGCTTTGGGCAACATATATACTTTGGCAATATTGGGTATAAAAGATGTTGACTTAGCCACAGCAATCGATTATAATAACACAGAAGTAGTATTAGTCTTAGTGGACAACGCAAAGTATGTGTTGAATTATTGGCCCGACTCAGTAGTAAATACTGTGCTGTCGGATTTTACAAATGTCAAGCATATTGATATAGAGACATTACAAAACAAAATTAATTAGGTAAAGAATGAACATTAAAGTCACTAAAAGATCAGGAAAAGTAGTAGAATTAAATTTAGAAAAGTGGCAAGCCCAAATAGCAAAAGTATGTGAAGGTGTATCTGATGTATCACAGTCAATGATAGAGATCACATCACAACCTCATTTCTTTGATGGTATTACTACTAGAGAAATCGATGGTCTAACACTACGGGCTATCGTTGATCTTATCGATGAAGAACAAAGTCCAGAGACAGGACACACAAATTATCAGTTTGTTGCAGGAAAACAACGTTTATCTATGCTACGAAAAGATGTTTATGGACAATATCAACCACCTCATCTATATGAAATTGTAAAGACCAATGTAGAATCAGGCTTGTATACTCCAGAGTTACTTGAATGGTATTCAGAAGAAGACTGGAACAAGATGGATAAAATGATCAACCACGAGAAAGATGAGAATGCATCTTATGCCGCGATTGAGCAGATGATTGGTAAGTATCTTGTTAGAAACAGATCAACAGGTCAAATCTATGAGACACCGCAAGTAAGATACATGGTAGCGGCCGCAACTGTATTTCATAAAGAAGAACCAGCAGTTGCAAGAATGAGATACATTAAAGAATATTATCAATGTGCTAGTGAAGGATTATTTACGTTAGCAACTCCAGTACTTGCAGGACTCGGAACGCCTACCAAACAGTTTAGTTCTTGTGTTCTTATTAAGAGTGATGATGACTTAGACAGCATCTTTGCTTCTGGTGAGATGATGGCAAAGTATGCAAGTAAACGTGCAGGGATAGGTCTTGAGATAGGGCGTTTAAGACCCCTAGGATCGCCTATAAGAGGCGGAGAGATCATGCATACGGGAATGATACCCTTTCTAAAGAAGTGGTTCGGAGACTTGCGTTCATGCTCTCAAGGTGGTATTCGTAATGCGAGTGCTACAGTATTTTATCCTATCTGGCATCATCAATTTGATGATTTGATTGTACTTAAAAACAATCAAGGAACAGATGAAACAAGAGTCAGACATATGGACTATGGTGTATGTCTAAACGCATTCTTTTGGAAACGATTCAAAGACAAAGGCAACATTACATTCTTTGATCCAAACGAAGTACCTGATCTTTATGAAGCATTCTATTCAGATACTGCTAAATTTGAAGAACTTTATATCAAATACGAAAGGTCCCGCAGCCTGCGGAAGAAAGTCATGTCAGCAGAAGAAGTATTCAAGTCTGGCATTCTGAAAGAAAGAACAGACACAGGTAGAATTTACTTAGTGTATGTAGACAAC
>Ga0308011_10000686_pt1 | contig 17214 bp, 13 predicted proteins | sample Neamet177_FD_203144 | JGI IMG/M metagenome (GOLD analysis project Ga0308011, IMG submission 203144) | Marine microbial communities from water near the shore, Antarctic Ocean - #177 | ecosystem: Environmental > Aquatic > Marine > Unclassified | place: Southern Ocean | collected 2014-07-25 | reverse complement strand
CTCCATATTGTAATTAACCACCACCGAATAAACTTTGTATTCGTGATGCTTTTTCATCGAGGTTAGTCAATTTGTTGCGAAGTTTACCTTCTTTACCAAACCTACTCAATAGATTACTACCACTAAGTAGTGCATCTAAAATACCTCTTCCTTTATTTAGGAAGGAACGAGTACGATGTTTTTCATTATACTCACTACTCCAATTTCTGTATGCGAAGACAACACTGAATTTTAATATCTCACCACTCTCTGCTGATAATGTTTGTGCTTCAAATGATACTGGATATGCTTCATGTAATGTATAAGTCAATGCAATTCCTTTACTATCATCTCTTGACGTTGTATGTCTAGAGTCAGACCTTAGTTGTTGAATCTCTATCGACCCAATGTAATCCTCGTAGTATGCAAAGACAGGATGTTCAATAGTACCTTCGTCTTTAGTTGTATATACCATTTCATTCCATGTTTCTAGTATAAGTCTATCTGCAAAGCTTTGGTCGCATATGAAAGACATGGTAGTTGTTCCACCACCCATTACTTTTCCAGTCGGCATAAGTCTTGTTTGACCATACTCAGACCACTCTTTAGTTTCTATCTCTCTGCCTGGAAGTTCACAAGACTCTACTCTTAGACCCATGTTTCTTCCTGCATCTCCACCACCGAATGCTGTTGGTAATTGAAACTCAACATGAAATCGGTTTGCTCTCGCACCTTGGTCGAAGTTATATTTTAAATCGTCTATATTTGCCATTACATTTTCTTCCTAGATTCGGCATACACCGTGTTTGTATTTGTTTTTCCAAAATCTGCAGTTGGTAACATTGCAGCTACATCCCAATATTTCATTTCTACCTGTAAGGGTTCTCTTAGTATTCTACCATAAAGATACCTTTTTACACATGGTAATCCAGCTCTCAATCTAGTAACAGTTTGTAGATACTCATAACGAAGTTCAACACCTTCACCTTCTGTTTTGTATTTGTAAAGATTTTCTAATAAATCTTGTCTATCTTGAGGATGAATATAATGTAAATTAATTCCGTAAAAACCATTCCTAACACTTCTAGTGTCGAAAGGAATGACTAGGGGGAACCTATCGTAGTAAGGAAGTTTTGCTTTCGTCTTTGCGTTATAAAACATCATGTACATATTACCCTCTTCAAGGGTACTTGTTCGGGTTCCATCCTCATAGATAGTTTCGTTCTTTCTTCTATCAAATATACTTCTTATGTTATTCCTAAACCAAGACAGAGCAAATTGAGTGTTTGCTTCAAATTCTTTTGGTCGTTGTGAGGTTAACTCTTCGAATATATTTGCCATATATCTATTTATACTCAGGTTAGGTGGTCTTCGGTCAATATCCTGAAATTGTATTTACGATTTTTACAGTATTCTTCTGCAGCTTTAAATTTTGCTTGGTTAACACCATATGTTATAACCTCATTTAAGTACCTTTTGGTTTTTCTTTGAGGAACCTTGGGTGGTTTGCATTGACGTTTGGGTTTTACTTCTATAATTTCACGCACAATCTTGCCTGAAACAGTTTCTTTCTTGATATAGAAGTCGGGAAAGTATCGATGTGTTCTATTATCTACTGGTGAGACGTACGGAATAACGACTTCCTCACTGTTCCATTCTAAAATAGATGAAGTAGTATCACAATAATGCATAAATCTTCGTTCCCATAAAGACCTATAGTAGACCTTTGTGGGGTCTCCTTTGTATTTTTTGTAATTCTTTGGTCGAAACCTACCTTTATAAGACATAAATAATAAAAACTCTAATAACTCTTTCAGGTATTTATAAACAATGGGATTAAGTAAACTATTAAAAAAGGTCAATAAGGCAAAGTCTGCCATCAATTCCTTAAAAGGGATATCATCAAAACTAAACAGTTTAGGTTATACAAGTCAAACAGATAAACTTGGTGAAGAAGCAACTCAAGCATTAAACATATTAAAGGACTCTAGAAAAAGGGCAGACAAACTTCTTGATGCAAACAAAGCTGCTCAGAAGAAATCTAAGGAAAATCCATCGGGTGAAGAGGTGGAGTTAATGTATCCTCTTAATGATGTATTAGATAACTACATTAATTTTGGTATAAGACCAAGAAGAGCGAGAAGTGGGGAAACAGGTAAAAATATGTTTTCGGGTGATGATGGTGGAACAGAGATTATGTTATATGTTCCCGAAGGAATCACTTCAGATTCACAAGTAAAGTATGCTTCATCAGAAGTTGGAAGAGCTGCTCGAGGACTTCAGAATGTTAGAGAACAAGAAGGGTTCTTGAATACCATGGGTGCAGCTGGTGGTGTTGTTGTAGATGCTCTTGGTGACCAAATTACTAAAGTTACAAATTCAATGACTGGTAATGTTAAAAACATTAGAGAAGGTCGTGCTGCCAACCCAATGATTGAAACAACTTTTGAAGGAGTTGATTTTCGTTCATTTAGTTTTTCTTATGAGTTCTTTCCTAAAAGTAAAATGGAAGCAGACATGGTGAATAGAATTGTATTCTCTTTTAGAACTGCAATGTTGCCAGACACATACGGTTCGGGTGGATTGACTAGTGATGTGTCTTCATCTGCCGTAGAAAATTATTTCAACTTTCCTAATATCTTTGATGTGTCATATGAAGGCCCAATATCAAAAGTGTTGGATGGATTCTTACCAATGGTTTGTACTCAATGCGAAGTAGACCATTTCAATGGTGGAAGGGTTGCAACCTTTATAGAAGGTCAACCAGTCTCAACAAAAATGACAGTTGCATTCCAAGAAATTAAAATACTATCTCAGGAATCCTATCAAGAGATATCACCATTCGGTAATGAGGATATGAAGTCTATGGATTCTCTTACTGATGAGTCTCAAGAAAAACCTGACTATAAACGCAAAAAGAAAGATGAGGGAGATACCTAATGTCAAATCAATTATACAAAAATTTTCCCACTATTCAATACACCCTTAATACAGGTAAAGTTGTAACAATTAAAGATTTCTTTCGTAAAGCAAGTATAGAAAAAAGTGCAGTCGATAGTGTAATAGAATATCAATACTATGAAATACTAGATGGAGAGAGACCTGATATTATTGCATCTAAACTTTACGGTGATGGTGATTTACATTGGACATTCTTTTTAGTTAATGACTTTGATAACTACTATGACTGGCATATGGATATGGAAACATTTACTACTTACATGGCAGACAAGTACCAAGGTCAAAATTTAGTTGCAACTACTACTACTGATATTGTTAAGACCGTTGATGGTGTTACGACTAAGTTTCTACTTGGTGAAACTGCAACTTCTAATGTAGGTGGAAAGAGTGTTGACATTGTTGATATAAATCCTATACATAAACGATTAAGTGTTATAGGTGATACACTTGTCGCTGGAGAAATTGTTACAGGAAGTTCAAGTGGTGCATCATTTACAATAGCATCTGTTACTGAACATCAGGACGGAGTACATCATTATGTGGATTCTAAAACACATATGAGAACATTCGGTGGTGATGGATGGACTCCAGTAACACACTTCACTGAAGAAACTGAAGTAAATGAAAAGAAGAGACTAATTAAAGTTATCAGGCCTAATAGAATGCGAAGAGTCATTAGGGAATTTGAAAGAATAATGTCAGATGAATGATATTGTAGATAAACCAATTGCAGATGATTTTTCAATAAATGCAATTCACTTAATTACTCAGGAAGGTCTTTCTTTAGACATTGGAAACCTATGTGTGGGGTTTCGTTTATACGAAAGTATATACAGTAAATTCAGGACTGCTGATATAACACTTCTTGATTCTGTTAATATATTGAAACATTATGGATTAACTGGACAAGAGTTTGTTCGTATCTCAATTACGCATGGTGGATTACTGGAAGAGTTATCAGACATCCCAACCATCGATGTAACTTTTAGAGTGTATAAAGCAGTGAATGTAACGAGACTGAAAGAGACAACTCAAGCATATCAATTAAAGTTATGTGAACCATCTATGTTTACTTCTAGGAACCAACGACTACAAAAAGTCCTTAGAGGTTCATGGTCTGATATGTTATACAAAGTTCTTGAAAATGACATGGGTATACAAGAACAAAATGTAGAACATTGGGAAGAAAGTAAATATAACAATTATCAGTTTATTGTTCCTAACTGGACTATCAATGAGTTTATAGATTATGTTACTAATACTGCAAGTAAAGGGGAAAAATCTACCTATAAAAAATCATTCTTTTTCTATCAAACATTAATGGGTGGGTTTAACTTTAAATCACTAGACAATATGGTTAGTGGTAACTTAGAAAAGACAATGGGTGGAACGGGGAAAGGAGACACGGTCAATGCAGCCATGGACGGAATCCCACCTCTTATATTCAAACCAACTTCAGGTTCAAAAGACGAAGTTACTAGAGAACATATAAGAGATATTGAGACACCTCAAAAATTTGATACTCTTTCTGGCACTATGGGTGGTGCATATGCATCATCAATGATTCATTACGACCCTGTTAGAAAACTGCAATCGCAGGAATACTATGATATGCAGGAAACATTTGACAGAGCTTCTAGTACTCATGTTTCAGGATTCCCCATGATTAGAACTGAATCAGTTCTTGGAGATGCAGGTGAGAGAGGACTAACCAGTGAAGACCCGTCTTCAGATGGAACCGCTGAAGGTGATACACCACCACCAAAGACAGATAATCAAAGTAGTCAGTTAGCACCAAATAAACAAATGGAATCAGCTATTCTTTGTGAGTATTCAACCAACCATGATTTTGATGATAGTAAAGATATCGGAACTGATGAAATCTTTAGAGGGGGTTCAAATGGTTCCAACGCTAAACTTGAAAGAAAAGCAATGTTAGAAATCCTTCAACAAAGTAGAATTAAAGTAACGATACCTATTAGAACTGATTTACAGGTAGGACAAATTATTGAGTTACTAATTCCCGAACCTGAAATTATGGACGAGGGTTCAGAGACTAAGGATAGAATTAATGACAATAGATATCTACTTACAGACTTATGTATTGTTGGAGACCCTCTTACTGCTAGAGGACTTTGTAATTTAGAACTAGTCAAAGAAAGTTACGCAAGAGAAATAAAACTAGAAGACATAAAAGCCATGAATACGGCCGCTTCTTCTACAGATGATATAGGTAACACTAAAACATGATGAAAACATATTACGGAATTGTTGAAGACAGACAAGACCCATTAAAGATTGGTAGGGTTCGTGTTCGTGTCCATACTGTTCATTCAGATAATAAAAAATTAGACCTATCTACACCCGACCTTCCATGGGCCCAAGTTATGTTACCGACAACCTCTGCAGGGTTATCGGGATTTGGAACACAACACGGACTTGTGGAAGGTTCTACGGTAATGTTATATTTCCTAGATGGGGATATGTGTCAACAACCAGTAATCATTGGTTCGGTTGCAGGAATACCTCAAGCAGGTTATAGAGAAAATACTAAAGATGAATTAATGGACAGAGGAACTCAGCATGGGTTCAATGACCCAAGAACATTAACCGTTGCCGATTATAAAGATACACCCGATGGGTCTAATCCCGACCATGCCCCGACAAGAGGATTCGGTCTTACTACTGCACTAGACACTGCACCCAAAGTTCCTTACATGAGAAACATAACAATGGGTAGTAAAGTTCTTATCGTGGACGAAACTTTTCAGGAAAATCTATTACCATTATATCCAAGATACATGGAAGAATCTGATGTGTCATCATGGGCAAGAGGAGATGGTGAGTACACCCATAGAGATATTGACACTACAGTAAAAACAAAAGTACTAGTACGAGATACTAATTCTAAAACTGGATTCGAACAAGTCGTAATGTCTGAATCAGGAGAATCTAAAAAAACAGGGGAACTTAAAATTAAATCTCCTGCAAAACCAGTATACCCATATAACAAAACATTGTTCACGGAGTCAGGACATTTACTTGAGGTAGATGATACACTAGGTGCAGAAAGAATTGCAGTCGAACATAGAACAGGAACCTTTCAGGAGATGCATCCTGATGGGTCTATGGTCACTAGAGTTGTGAACACTAACTACACTGTAGTGTGTAAAGATGACGAAGTGGTTATTGGTGGGAAGGTTACAGTAAATATTGGGGGAGATGCAACAATGAGTATAGGTGGAAATCTAAAAGCAGATGTTAGTGGAACTACTGATATAACATCAGGAAAGAATCTAACAATAGTTGCACCTGAAATTGGACTACATGGAACAGTTGTAAAACTTAATTCATAATGGCATTTACAGTTAAAATTTCACCAATCGATTGCCCGCCTGACGATATCTTTTCTTTACCAACTAAACAAGATATAGTTAACGCACTAAGTAAACTCGCACAAATACCAAGTAAACTAAGAGTTGAAATGGTGAAGATGGGTGAGGAGTTAACTGCAGAAGTTAAAGAACAGATTGAAGATGTCATCAAGACTATCGAAGAACTTATGGATAATCTTGCTAAGATTCTAAGTCCGTATTGGAAAAAGGGACAAACTCGTAACTGGCAAAAAGAAATTAACGATGCGATTACTGAATTCATACAAGAGTTTCACATCTATGTTCCCACAAAGATTGCAGAGTTAATTGCTAAGATTATACCCATAAGTTTAAAGGTTACTATCTTTGGAATCAGTATTGATTGTGCTAGAATTTTTGACCCAACATATCAGAAAGAACTGCAAGACCAAATTGCAGGAATGGGCCCTGAGTACATGGCGAAGTTGGAGAAACTCAAACAAGATTTATTAGACGGAATCCTTACTCCCGAAGAGTATAAGAAACAGTTATTAGAAATGGCAAATATAAAAAGTAAAATTATAGATGCCTTCTATAAACTTCTTCCTGAAAACATGAGGGGATGGGGTTCTCAGTTCGGTGTTCAGTGTGACGAGTGGAAAGCAAAGATGACATGGCAATACATCAAAACAGAAATACAAGAATTTTTAACTGGTGGATTGTTTAAAGTCTTTGGAAAGTTGATAGGTAAGTTTGATAAAATTTGGAAGTTACTGGGTCTACCTAATCTCAGTGCATTAGTTGGCGGAGACCTTGATGTTGGTGCAATGGTAGATGCACTCATAAAATCATTGGTTAAGAAACGAGATAAGATAATAGAGAAACTACAAGACCCCAACTTACTTTCAGATGCAAAGGAAAAATTATTAAAAGAACTAACTGAAGCTGGAACTGCAATTACAGATGCAATTGGAGAACTTAAACTATTTGGTTTTGATGTTATGAAAATTATTGGTGGTAAAATAGACACTACAGTTATCTCAATTGAAGAACAGGTTATAGAATTCAAACTTGCACTTAAAGACTTTGTTGCAAACTGGAGAAAGAAACTGTTGTTTGAATGGGTCGTAGTAGTGAAGAAGTTTTTTAGTGCTATAGGATTGGGTGGAATATTCAAACCATTGTTCTTTACACTATGTGACTTGATGAAACTAATAGGGTTTCCCCCTGCGATGCCAAGTATAGGTGCGATTGCAGGTGTTATGGGTGTTTCTGAATTAGCAAAAAAAGTACACACCTATGTTCCTAACAAAGGAAGTGACGATGGAGTTGCATTCACTAGTTTATCAAAAGATGAAATTGACGAAACATCATTCTCAGTTGCAACTGGAACTGGAACACTCCATGCTTTTGTAGATGGAGTGGAAGTTGAAGAAGGAGATGGGATGTCAGTCTCAGGAAAAACCGTAACTTTTGATACTCCCCCATTGACTCAGTCAGAGTTCGATGCAGGTATCACAAAAGATGTTTCATTAATTTTCGTTTAGGTATAAGTCTCATCTCTAACGAGGTATAAATAGATATATGGCAATAGATATAACCAACACTAGTAAACAAGTTGCAGTAACCAAATCTGCATATGCTGACTTAGACATTCTCTTTAGAAGACATCCTCAGACTGGAGATGTTGTTGTAAGAACAGATGCTGATGCAGTTAAAAGGTCGGTTAGAAATATTATATTGACCAATCATTATGAAAGACCATTCAAGCCTGGGTTTGGTGGGTCTATAAGAGAGTTACTCTTTGATTTAACAACCTCTAGAAAATTAAGAAAGGTTCAAAAAAGAATCCAAAATATGTTAGAAACATTCGAACCAAGAATCGAAAAGGTAATAATCAAACTTAATGATACTGATGGTGACAGTAACGAAGTAAATCTTGGTGTATACTATTCAATTAAAAACGGTGTTTCCAATCAATCAATGGAAATGACACTAACAAGGGCAAGATAACATGGCAATAAAGAGTTCACAAATAAATGTCACCGACTTAGACTTCGATGATATCGGAGAAAATTTAAAAGCATATCTACAAGGACAAGATAAACTAAAGGACTATAACTTTGAAGGTTCTACTATGTCAATCTTGGTAGACTTGCTTGCATATGCATCACACATTGGTGCAGTGAACACTAACATTGCAGGTTCAGAACTATTCTTGGACTCTGCCCAAATCAGAAAGAACGTAGTATCCCGTGCAAAGGATTTAGGTTTTACACCTGCATCCGAAGCTTCTTCAACAGCAATCATAGATATGCAAATTAAGAATGTTAGAAATGCAGATGGAACTAACCCGACAGTTAGTGAGATGGAACTTACAAGAGGAAGTGTTTTTGAGTCAGCCTTTGATGGGATAAAATATGAGTTTGTAGTTCCCAATACAGTTAAACCATCTAGAAATGGTTCAGTATATGATTATTCAAGTGTCAATTTAGTTCAAGGAACATATGCACAAGACCAATATGTTCATGATTCACAAGTGTTGAATCCAAAGTATGTGTTATCTAATGGTAGAATTGATTCATCTAAATTGGAAGTAAAAGTCAATTCAGGTGGGGCAGAAACATCTTTCGTAGAAGCAAAAGATGTATCTAACATACTAACAACTTCTGAAGTTTACTATACTCAGGAGAACGAGGATGGATTCAGGGAGATTTACTTTGGTGATGGAACACTAGGTAAAGCACTTATTGATGGAGATATGATTACAGTAACATATGTTATTGTAGATTCTACTCATGTCAATGGAGTTAAGAATTTTACTCAGGTAACTGCAATAAAAGGTTTTTCGGATTCCACTATCACGGTTGTGCAGACTGCAACAGGTGGTGCAGAGAAAGAATCAATCGAATCAATAAAATTTAAAGCGACTAAGTTCTACACTTCTCAGAATAGATTAGTAACACTTAATGACTATAAAGCAAAAGTTAAAGAGTATTACCCGAACGCAGATGCAGTTGCAGTATGGGGTGGAGAAGATAACGTACCGCCAGTGTACGGAAAAGTATTCCTCGCAATCAAACCTTTGAACTCAGACTATCTTTCTGATACAGAGAAGAAACAAATTAAGAGTAAATTAAATTCTCTAAATATGTTAACAGTTAGACCTGAAATTATTGATGCAGAGATTGTCAAAGTTCTTCTAACTACAACATTTAAATTTAACGAAAGAGCAACAACTTTTTCAAAAGGTGAGTTGGAGACTGTTGTGACAAATGCAATTAATACATATGACTCAGTAAGTCTAACAAACTTTGATGCAGTATTCAGACATTCAAATTTAACAAAAGCAATTGATGAGTCACACCCATCTATTTTAAGTAACACTACAAATGTAAGATTAAGAAAGAAACTAGTTTCGAAGACTGGTTTACTTACAGGTTACAAGTGTTCATTCGGAAACGGTTTTTACAATCCTACAGTAGGATATAATGCCCTTAACGGTGGTATCACAACAACAACAGGTTTCAAATCAGTAGGAGATGCAACCAATATCCATTACTATGATGACGATGGTAAAGGAGACTTGAGAGAATATTATCTTTCAGGTGCAACAAGAATTTATACGGATATTACTGCTGGAACAGTAGATTATTCGACTGGACTAATTTCAATCAATGCTGTTAACTATACCTCAACGGTAAATGTCGACTCAACGATTGACTTCACCATGATACCCGATGGGAATGATGTGGTTGCAACAAGAGGAATCTTAGTTGACATCTCATCTGACGATATAAAGGTTAGTGGAGAAGTAGACACCATCGCAAGTGGTGAATCGAGTGCTGGTGTAGGATTTAATTCTACATCATCCTCGTCATATTAACTTATGTATAAAGTGATGAGAGATGGTAGGTTCCATGCTCTCAGTAGCATCCCATTAACTTGGTTTTTATAGGAGAAAACAAAATGGCAGACAAGAAAATAAGTGCATTATCACTAGTATCTGATACAGATATCGGTGCAGATGACCTTCTACATATCGTAGACAACCCAGGCGGAACACCCGTCAACAAGAAAATGACCATTGGTCAGTTATTCCAAAATATCCCTACTCATTTAGCAGTAGACGATATTACAACATTAACTGCAACCAACGATTTACTCGCATCTTCTTTCGCAACCTTTATTGATATATCAGCGTCTCAATCAGCAGACGTGAATTTCACTTTAGATAACGGAACAGATACAGGTCAGTTAAAAATAATTCTTGCATCTAAGGAACCTAATGGTTCTTACAAAGCAACAATTGATGTAACATCATGGGGTTACAGTGCAGTAACGGCAGACCAAATCAAACTAGATACTCTAGGTGAAGCGGTAATTTGTTATTGGGACGGTTCACACTGGTTTCCAATTTCAGTACTTGGTGCAACCGTAACTTAAGGTTTAGGAATCCACTATGTCGCATGATAAACTTGCTAAGGAAAGACTATCGTATAGACTTCCCTCTCTGCTCCCTGAGTATTTAAGAGAAGAAGCTCCTGCGTTTGAAGCTTTCCTTAAAGCATATTTTGAATTCCTTGAGTCGGAAGTACTTGTACTTAAGTCTCAAAGTGACATAGATGGATTACTATTTGAAGATGGACAAGGTAGTGCTCTCCTAGAGAGTGCTACCGTTGCTCCTTCGCCCGATGAAAACTCATCGAAAATATTAACTGAACGAACAACAACTAACCCACTTGATTCTGCTGACCCGTTAGCAATAGGTGAATACATTGTTGGTTCTACAGGTTTATCCGTTGCGAAAATTGAGGTAATCAACGGTGATACACTATACCTCAAATCTATTTCAGGTAATGGTTTTGCTGATGGTGAAACAATTACAGGAAGAAGAGGTGGTCAAACTGCAGTAGTTAAATCGTTTAAGGAGAATAGTATCCTTGCGAACAATCGTCTATTAGATTATTCTGATATCGATAACACTACAGAAGACTTCTTAACATACTTCCAAAAAGACTTTATGCCATCGATTGATTTGGCAGTTTTAAAAAATAAAAGATTAACAATCAAAAATATCAGTGACCTTTATAAGAAAAAGGGAACTACAGAATCCATTCAATTCTTAATGAGAGTATTGTATGGACAAGATGCAACAGTAAGACACCCGATAGATGAAACAATTCATGTAGGTGAATCAGGATATACTCAAGAAAGAAGAATGAGAATACTGATGGCCAAAGGTATTCCTGAAGCAAACGACAAAATTACTCAATACGATGCACTAGGTGTTTCAATTGTAGCACAAGCAGTTATAGAAAATGTCTATGTGCCGCCAGGAAGGGCGTCAGTCAACGAATATTCAATTGAGATAATGAATAATCATGTTGGAACCTTTACTCAAGGTTCTACAGTTTCAATTTTAGATAGAGATGGAATAACATTATTGAGTGCAACAGTTCAAGGTGTCGTCTCAGATGTTACTACAGGTTCTTCAACCTATGTTTCTCACAATGATAACGGAGATATCTTATTAGAAGATGGTGCAGGTCTATTACTAGAAACAAAGGTATATCCTTTTGGTTCTCTTTACAGTCTAAATGATAAAATCAATATCAAGGGTTCTAAGTTAGATACCGATGTGTCCGAAACATTATCATCAGTCAATGGTCTAGTAGAAGGTTCAATAACAGAAATTTTAATTGAAGATGGTGGGTCAAGTTATGATGCAAATGACCTTATCATTTTTGAAGGTGGACAAGGAACAGGTACAGCAGAAGCAGTTATAGGTTCTACTGGTGACGAGATGTTACAAGAAGGTGGTTCTGCATTTGGACACTATGAAATTATATCAACTGCTGGTCAGACACAAGTTGGTGGGCCTGGAGCTAAAGACGATAATGGAAATTGGATTATCTTTAACGATAACAAACTTGATGTATATGTCGATGGACTTTTAAAAGTACCTACTACAGATTATACATGGCAAAATGACAGAGTCGTATTTACAACTGCTTTAACTGCAGGCCAGAATGTAGAACTCTATACAGAATATAACAGACTCACATTTGAAGATGGAAGTGTTATAGATTATAACGCTGTTGTTCACAATGGTTCAGTTGTTTCAGATAACGGAAGAGTTAGAAGTGTATTCATGAGAGATGGTGGAAAATACACTCAAATACCTAAAGTATTTCCAGGCGGATACATTTATTTAAACGCAGATAAAATCAATGACAAAAACGGTCAATCGACAACTCTAGACGGTTTTGCAGTCGGTGAAACTATTACTGGGGTGACATCTAGTGCTACTGGAGCAGTCTCAAGTATTGACCTTGTAAATAAAAGACTTGTTATTAAGAGACTCTCAACTCATACAGGTTTATTCCAAGTAGGTGAAACTATAGAGGGTGGAGTATCCGAAACTACAGGTGAAATTGTACAACATAATGTTACTGGTGGAACAGGTGCAAAGTTATTTGCATTCTCAGATGACATTGGTGGTGTTGCATCAATCAATATTACAGACCAAGGTAGTAAGTTTAATTATGATGGTGTTCTCTCATCCAGTTCATTCTTTAATATTGTAATTACGACACCTAGTGCAACTCTATTTGCAAATACTGTTATTACAGGAACATTATCAGGGACAACTGCAAAGATTGTCAGGTATGATTCTGATAGACACATTCTTACTTACAAAGATTTAGAGGGTGAGTTTTTCGATAATGAGAAAGTCACATTTAATGCAGCTGATTCGTTCAAAACTATTAAAGGTAGTACTTTTGATGGACGAGGATTGTTTGCTGGTGAAGGTATAATAGAAGAACAGATAGTCGGAGATTACGGAACACTTAATGCAAACGCATCAAGAGTGCAAGATGGTCTATTATATCAGACACACTCATACGTTGTCAAGGTCGGAGAATCAATTAACAAGTGGAGAGGTATTGTTAAAGATTTACTTCACCCTGCTGGACACATCTTCTTTGGTGAGATTGCATTAGACACTCGTGTTAACAGTGCAGTATCCGCTGACTTTCTTCCAGTAATTGTTATAAAGAAAGTTGAAGATGCAAGTGTTCAGAATGACCATTTAAGTAAAATAACTAAAGTACAAATATTTACATTATCAGAATATGATGAAGATGGAAATTTCCTTAAAATAGTCCATGACCCATTGACCATATTGGATGAAGCAGGACAACCTGCAGTTAGTACCGACCCAACAACAGGTGGTGCTTTATCTAACTTCCTACAATCAGTCGCCACAGGTGGTGTTCAGACTGGTGAAGGAACAGAATATTACGACTCAGGAATGAGAAGTCGTCACATGAACATTAATGTTATATGTTCTTTGGCATCTTTAACTACACAAAGTTCACCTAGAAGAGATGCACAAACGTCTGTATTGAATCTTCGTAACATAGATAATGATTGGGTTGTTGTTGAAGACGAAAACAACAGATACGGAAGACCTGCAGATATGGGGAAAACTTTTAATGTTTATACCCCTAATCAAGAAAACCTAGTATGGGAAGATGGTTCATTTGTAGAACAAGAATCACCTTCAAATTTCTTAAGGTTTGAAGAAGCTCGTGCAGAAAATGTTCATTATCAAGGTATGTTCGGAGAAAGAATTGTAACCGAAGATGGACTTGACCTATTTAATGTAGAAGATGCAACAGTTTCACCCGATGTTCCACAACTATTCTTAAGTGAAAGAAGTATAGAACTGCAAGGTAGTGGAATGTATCTTGAGGACGGAGATAGATTAGTATCAGAAACAGGACAAGCATTTATACAAGAATATGGGTCAGAAGTAGGAATACATTCATATGTTCCATTTGGAAGTACATTTAGGAGTCTAAATACTATTACAGGTCAGAGAACATTTGACATATCATATTACATCAAAGATGAAAGTAATGATGACATTGCATTGGAAGATGGAGAACCAAAAGAAATTAGTGGTTCAGCAAATCCAAGATACAATAGTGCAGGTGCCTCGTTCCTAATGAATGAAGTATCAAAACCTGAAGGATTGAGAATAAGTGATTTAACAGATTATTATCCTAATTTACATATTCCCGAATTCGACCAAGTAAGAAAAAGAACAAATATTACATATAGTGCATACATAAAGTCTGCCTAATGTTATAAATAACAGTAATACATAAATAGTATTATAAATATCTGAGGAGATTAGAAAAATGGCAGCAATTATCACGGAAAAGTTTAGAATTCACAATGCTAAACAATTCAGAGAGGACTTCAGTGAAAGTGCCTCATCACAATATATTTTTATAGGTAGGTCACATCCTTGGCCTGTTGATACAACACCCCCAACTCCAGTAAACGGAACTTCAGAGGAAGTCGATGCATGGTCAGATATGACTGCATTGAAAAAAGTTGGAACTGCTGATGTATCACACGGACTAAAAAGAATTGATTGGACTACAGGAACTAAGTACGATGAGTACCAACACGACTATAGTGCATCTAATACTACTACAGGAACATTAAAGTCATCTTTATTTGACCCACTCGCATTACCATATGTAATGACCGATGAGTATCATGTTTACAAATGTATCAGAACAGGAAGAAATTCAAGTGGTGCCGTTGTTAATTCAACAGTTAAACCAATTGGAACGAGTGCAACAGACCTAGTGGAATCCTCAGACACGGGTGCAGCTTCAGGACGTGGATATGTTTGGAAATATATGTATACTGTAACTGCCTCAGACACAATTAAATTCGTAACAAGTGATTTCATCCCAGTTAAAACACTAGGTGTTTCTACATCCGTTGACGGTCAGTTGGCTGCACTAGGTGCTACCATCGCTAATGACGGGTCATCACAATGGGATGTGGAAACTAATGCTATCGCAATAGACGGTGGAGTTCTTCATGCAGTAGTAACAGCAGGTGGTTCAGGTTATAACAATGGAAGTTACGATGATGTTCCAGTAGTAGGAGATGGTTCAGGTGGTTTGTGTACTGTTAATATCGCAGGTGGAGCAGTTACTCATGTCACGATGTCTGCATATGGAACAGGTTACAAACGTCCTCAAATCATTATCGCAACAAGTACAACTAACCTATCAGGAATTGGTGGTGGTAGTGGTGCAAAAGTTAAACCAATTATCTCACCTAGTAACGGACACGGTGGAGACCATACACAAGAACTTGGTGGAAACCATGTTATCGTAAACTCTAGGTTAGAGTTTGCTGAAGGTAGTGGAGATTTCCCAACAGATAACGATTTCAGAAGGATTGGTTTGATTCAAGACCCATTCTCAACAGGAACAACAGTTGCAACTGCAACGCACATGGCTGCATACTCTCAGTTAACACTTACTAGTGTTGCTGGTCTTGAAGTTGATGACATCATTAGAAATGCAAACGCAGATGGTGCTGGTGTTGCAAACTCAAGAGTTATTTCTATAACAGGTACAGTAGTATCTCATATACCAATCGCAGATAGTGCTGGTGGATTTACTAACTTCGCCGCATCGAACACCTGTTTTGTTGGTTCTAGTACAATTGGTACGGTATCAATAACTGCTGCTAATGCAGCTTTCCCTGAAGTAGTAGCATACTCAGGACAAGTGTTATACATTGAGAATCGTGGTGCTGTTACAAGGGCTGCTGACCAAATCGAAGACATCAAATTAATTATTGAAATGTAATACTGGGGATGTACTTCCCCTTTTACATTAACAACTAAAACTAGGCTTAAGGAATATGACCGAAAAAACTGATTTAAATGTATCCCCCTATTATGACGACTTTAATGAAGATAAAAACTTTCATAAGATTTTATATCGTTCGGGGAGAGCATTACAGTCTCGTGAATTAATTCAGTCTCAAACTATTCTTCAAAACCAAATTGAAAGATTTGGTGACCATATATTTAAAGAAGGTTCTATTGTACAAGGTTGTCAAGCAGGACTAGATTTAGAAGCATACTATGTTAAAGTAAAATCAGATAACCCCAACTCAGATGGTGATGCAAGTGTTGAAACTTACAGAACTGCAATGGTTGGTAAATATTTCCGTGGGGAAACTACAGGTGTTGTAGGGAAGGTTATATCTACAGCTGCAGAAACTACAGACGATGCAGTTACAGTCTTTGTAAAATATGCAAGACAAGGAACAGATACAGGTAATTCATTTACATTCTCACCTTTAGAAAACCTTCATGAAGTAACACTAGGTGTTGATGGAACACCTTCACAAGTTACTGCAAACAAAAACGAATTAACCGTCAAAGCAAAAACAGATGCAGATAATCCTAATGGTTTAGCTTCTATTGCAAATATTAAAGAAGGTGTTATCTTTATCAGAGGATTCTTTGTTAAAGTTGATGCACAAGAAGTTCTACTTGAGAAGTATAACGGTAAACCTTCATACAGGATTGGTCTTACTATCACGGAATCGTTGGTTAGTTCATCAACCGATACTTCATTATTAGATAATTCACAAGGAACATCAAACGAAAATTCAACTGGTGCAGATAGATTAAAGATTCTATTAACACTAAGTAAGTACTCACTTACTACTACAGATGATACAGACTTTGTAGAAATGATTAGAGTTAATAAAGGTATTATTGAACTCGCAATCAACAAACCTATGTACGGTTCAATCGAAAACACAATGGCACGAAGAACATTCGATGCGAACGGTGACTTCGTTGTTGGACAATTCACACATAGTCTTAGAGAACATTTAGATGATACTACAAATAGAGGATTCTATTCTAAAGCAAATGGTGGTTTAGAGTCACGATTTGTTGCACAAGTATCGCCAGGTAAAGCATACGTTAAAGGATGGGAGATTGATAAGATTGGAACATCAACTATCGCATTTAACAAAGCAAGAACAACCACTACACTAGCAAATGCAAATACAC
>Ga0308011_10000683_pt1 | contig 17274 bp, 27 predicted proteins | sample Neamet177_FD_203144 | JGI IMG/M metagenome (GOLD analysis project Ga0308011, IMG submission 203144) | Marine microbial communities from water near the shore, Antarctic Ocean - #177 | ecosystem: Environmental > Aquatic > Marine > Unclassified | place: Southern Ocean | collected 2014-07-25 | reverse complement strand
GCACAACTCTGGTGAGAGGTCACTTAAGGAGTTACGCAAGAACTACAAGGTTGTTAACTACAGCGCCACGTATGGCATTGGAGCAGCAGCCCTTGCACGAGGTACTGGCATGAGCAAGAAGGCTAGTCAGACCCTCTTAGATGCCTTCTGGTCACGTAACTGGGCCATTGAGAAGGTAGCTACAGGAGCAAAGACAAAGGAAGTGCTGGAAGGCATGTGGCTTAAGAACCCAGTGTCAGGCTTCTGGCATAGCTTACGGAGCGAGAAGGATCGTTTCAGTACGCTCAACCAAAGCACTGGAGTGTTCTGTTTTGATACATGGGTTGCCCTGTGTCGTAAGAACGGAATTAAGTGTGTAGGGCAGTTTCACGATGAGGTGATTGCCCTAGTAAAGAAAGGAGATGAGGGTGCAGTAGAGAAGGTTATGCACGATGCAGCTATCAAGCTAAACGAGAAAGTAAAGCTAAACGTACCGCTGGGAACAGACGTACAATTTGGTAATACATATGCAGATATTCACTAGGTAAATACTTTATTTATTTACTTGCGAGAATACGATTTGGGTCTATATAGTATAGTACGACACCCCGACTGAAAGGAAATTCAATGGGCAAGAAAGTTTATGTAAACTGTGAGCTAGAGTGGACGAAGTTGCGGGAAGAAGATCGCGACATGGGACCACGAGACGGCTCTGATATGGCAAATAACTTTGATGCAAAGCAAGGCATCTACGTTGTTAACTGCGTCATTGACGATGAAACAAAGAATAAGATGGTTGCTGATGGCATCCCAAACAAGGGACTACAAGCGCAACTGTTTAAGACTAGTAAGGAAGGTAAGGCTTTCTACAAGGCTACACGACCTCACTTTAACCCTAAGTTCCGCAATCAGGAGACGGGAGAGCAGGGAGTTGTTACAGGCGCTCCATCGGTTCTCAAGATGGTTGACGGAGAGTATGTCAACTGGGACTGGGATGCAGATGGTCTAATTGGTAATGGCTCTAAGGCTACAGTGAAGTTCGATGTGTGGGACGGTAAGATTACAACTATGGAAAAGGTTCTAGTTACCGACCATCTTAAGTATGAAGCAAACAATGACGAAGGTGGGTTCTAATGCAGGTATCTATTACATTCACAGCAGACAGTGAAGACGATGGGTTTGATGGTAGCACAACAGTGGTACGAGGTAACATTGATGACCTTTACGGGCTAGGGCAAGCCTTTGCACATGCAACACGAGCAGCAGGTTACACATATGTAGACGATGTAGCCTTTGAGAAGGACGATGGCTCTATGGTCTTTGGCGGCTTCTAATGGCTAAAGGCAAGGTTCTAGTAGATGGGGATATCCTCGCATACCGAGCAGCCTTTGCCACTCAAGACGAATTACCCAAGGACGCGGAAGAGAAAGTAGAAATACTCCTCGACTTCGTCCTTGAGGCTACGTTAGACTTCGTTACGCCAGACCAATTTGAGGTGTATCTGACTGGGCCTAACAACTTTCGTTTCGAGGTAGCAAAGAGTTATCCCTACAAGGGAAACAGGAAAGCAGCAGACAAGCCTAAGCACCTACGTCATGTACGTGAATATATGGTGAAGAAGTTTGGTGCAATCGTAAGTGAAGGAGAAGAAGCTGATGACCTAATAGCAATAGAAGCTACACGGTGCGGACCTAATACTGTTGTCGCATCAATCGACAAAGACATGCTACAGATACCCTGCTGGCACTTTAACTTTAACAGGAAAGACTGGACACAGGTTAGTGAGTGGAAGGGAGACTTGTTCTTCTACACCCAGATACTGACAGGGGATGCAGCAGACAACATCAAGGGGCTGAGAGGAATTGGCCCTAAGAAAGCAGAGAAGCTACTTGCGGACTGTAAGTCAGTGGATGACCTCTGGGGAGCCTGTGTGAAAGCCTATGACGGTGATACAGAGCGTATCATTGAGAACGCTAGGCTACTTTGGTTACGGAGGTATGAAGGGCAGCTATGGCAACCACCAGTAGACGACAACACGCAATAAAGAACGGTTACAGATCAGGACTTGAGGATGACATCTCTGTTGATTTGAAGGAGAGGGGTGTAGCTTTTGAGTATGAGACCTTAAAGATTAAGTGGGTTTTAAACGAGAACAAGAGTTATACTCCAGACTTTATTTTACTGAATGGCATTATAATTGAGTCAAAGGGACGGTTTGTAGCTGCCGACAGGAAAAAGCACTTGAAGGTTAAGGAGCAACACCCTAAGTTAGACATACGATTTGTGTTTAGTAACTCTCGTGGTAAGATCAACAAGGGTTCTAAGACAACCTATGGTGACTGGTGCGATAAGCATGGGTTCATCTACTCAGACAAGAGGATACCCGACGAATGGTTGAAGTGAATAGTTTACTAACACAACTGCTTAATCTAAACAAAAAGCAGCTTGAGGCAATAGAGTTTGAGGTCAGAGTGGCCCTGATGGAAATGGAGGCAGAAGATGAGTAAAACAGTGGTGGTCTTTAGCTGCGCTCACGTAGACCCTTCGGTGGGAAATGAGCGGTTCAACTGGTTAGGCGAGTTCTTGTATGATCTCAAGCCTGATTATGTCGTTGACTTGGGGGATGGCGCTGACATGCGGTCGTTAAATACATTCGACACTCGTTCCCCAGAGGCAATCGTTAGTCAGAACTATGAGGCTGACATCAATCACTACAATGATGCACAGGAGCGTATCCGATGGAAGTTCCGACATCATAAACGTAAGCGTCCTAACTACTTTGGATTTGAGGGAAACCATGAGCAACGGATCAAACGAGCAATTAAAACAGACCCAAGACTTGAGGGAAGTAAGTACGGGATTTCCTTCGGGCATCTTCAAACGAAGCACTGGTTCGATGAATACCATGAGTATGAACACGGTGCGCCTTCAATCGCTGATTACGATGGTGTCTCTTACGCGCACTTCTTTAGTAGCGGCAACTTCGGTTCTGCTATGTCTGGTATGCACCATGCTAACGGGCTACTGGCTCATAGGCACCACAGCAGCACTTGTGGGCATAGTCATAAGCGTGACCTTAAGTTTAAAGATGCTTCACATCCTAACGGAGTTATCGGTCTTGTTGCGGGATGTTATAAAGGTGCAGCAGAGGGATGGGCTGGACAAGCCAACAAGGAATGGTGGTCAGGAGTAGTAGTGAAGCGAGAGGTATCTAACGGTATGTATGAGCCTCAGTTCATCTCACAGGCAACATTAAAAGGGATGTATGGGAAAACGTAGCGACTTCGTAAGGGTAGAACGTGACTTCTATCCCACACCAATAGCTGCTGTTGAGCCACTGATCCCGCACTTGCCTTACACGTTTGATTACGTAGAGCCATGTGCGGGTGATGCCCGACTTATACAACACATAGATGAATTAACTGGAGGGCATGGAGAGTGTTTATATGCTTGCGACATTGATCCACGACACCCTGCTGTATTTACCTTTGATGCTCTCACTCTGGATATAGGTGGGAGGGGAGTAGTTGACTATTGCATAACTAACCCACCTTGGGATAGAAAGATATTGCACCCATTCATTGAGCATTGGATGTACCAGTGTCCAACTTGGATATTGTTTGATGCAGATTGGATGCACACAAAGCAGTCGGCATACTTTATGACGTACTGTACTAAAGTAGTAAGCGTTGGCAGAGTTAAGTGGATCGAAGGTAGCAAGAGCGTCGGTAAAGATAACTGCGCATGGTACTGCTTCGATGCTTACGCTGATCCAACTAAGGCAACAGAGTTTTATGGAAGGACAGTTTAAATGATTACACTACAGGATATGCACGATATGGCAGATGAAGATGAGATTTGGTCTACGTCCGATATGACAACCAAGCAGTACAGTAAGTGGGTTGAAGGTAAGATCATTACTGAGGGTGACGAGCGTTTAGTTGAGAACGTGCTAGGTCTAGTTGGTGAAGCTGGTGAAGTAGCCGAGAAGGTCAAGAAGATGATCCGTGATGGGACTAAGGTTGTCCCTATGGATATCATTAAGGAGATTGGCGATGTTGTTTTCTACTGTACCGCATTGGCTAATCATGTTGGTTATGACCTCACCACGGTACTTGAGATTAACTTGGTGAAACTTAATGGTCGTGTCGAACGTGGTACTATCCAAGGGAGTGGAGATAACCGATGAGTTGGTTTTGGAGATACATTAACTACCTAGCTACATGGCGTACACACCGTAGTGCTATTAAGCAGTTAAACACACTGACTGACCGAGAGCTAAGAGACATTGGCCTTAACCGAAGTGACATTGACCGCATGGTGTGGTTGGACGAAGATAAAGACAAACGAGGGAGAGAAACAAAGTGAGTACTGAACAGATGAAATGGGGAGTGTTTGAAAAGCGGTTTCACTGCCTACCTGAGAGGGTGGGGTTTTACAGCACAGAGCTTGAGGCTCAGGAAGCTAAACCCAGAAACCTTATCTTTGGTCGAGAAGAATGTCGTATCACGTATACCGTAGAGGAAACTAAATGAGCAACCTATTACCAACCGATTATCAAACCTTCATTGCAACCAGTCGCTATGCACGTTGGCTTGACGACAAGGGACGACGAGAGAATTGGGGAGAGACTGTAGCCCGTTACATGGATAACCTAGTAAAGCCTGTTACTGGTACAGACAGCTTAATTAACGACATTGAACAGGCTATCCTTGGGCTAGAGGTTATGCCTTCTATGCGTGCGTTAATGACAGCAGGTACAGCGTTCAACCGTGACAACACAGCAGGATACAACTGTAGCTACCTTCCAGTAGATGACATTCGTTGCTTTGACGAAGCTATGTTTATCCTACTGTGTGGTACAGGTGTTGGCTTCTCAGTTGAGCGACAGTTTATCTCTAAGCTACCTGAGGTACCCAGCAGCTACATCCACAACGAAGATGTTATCGTGGTAGAGGACAGCAAAGAAGGGTGGGCTAAAGCCTTACGTAAGGTTATCAAGTCCCTCTACGCTGGAAAATATCCAAAGTGGGACGTGTCGGGTGTACGACCAGCAGGTGCGAAACTTAAGACCTTTGGTGGCCGAGCGTCTGGTCCAGCACCACTGATTGACTTGTTTAACTTTGTAGTGCGTAAGTTCGATGATGCTAAGGGACTCCAGCTTAGTTCTATTGAGTGTCACGATATTATGTGTAAGATTGGCGAGGTAGTTGTAGTTGGTGGCGTACGTCGTTCAGCTATGATCTCCCTTAGTAACCTGTCAGATGACCGTATGCGTCACGCTAAGAGTGGTTCATGGTGGGATAACGATCCACAACGAGCGTTAGCTAATAACTCAGTGTGCTATACAGAGAAACCTGACAGCACTTCATTCATGCGTGAGTGGTTGTCCTTAGTAGAAAGTGGATCAGGGGAGCGAGGAGTATTCAATCGTCAAGCAGCTAAGGCACAGGCAGCTAAGAATGGTCGTCGTGATGTTAAGCATGAGTTTGGGACTAACCCTTGCAGCGAGATTATCTTACGCCCATACCAATTCTGTAATTTAACTGAGGTAGTTGTACGAGCTACAGATACGATAGAAGACTTAGAGCGTAAGGTTAAGGTCGCTACCATCTTGGGTACGATCCAGTCTACACATACTAAGTTCCCTTATCTACGTAAGATTTGGCAGAAGAATACGGAAGAGGAACGTCTGTTAGGTGTCTCGTTTACTGGCATCATGGACAACCCTCTAATGACAACTAGTAACACAGGATTGGAGAAAACACTTGAGCACCTTAAATCTATCGCTGTTGGTACAAATGCTGACTGGGCTGAACGTCTTGGTATTCCTGTTGCTACTGCCATCACTTGCGTTAAACCGTCAGGGACGGTATCTCAATTGGTTGATAGCGCTAGTGGCATTCATGCTCGCCATTCCGCCTATTACATTCGTACTGTCCGTGGGGATGTAAAAGACCCCCTAACTCAGTTTATGAGTGACCAAGGTATCCCGAATGAACCTTGTGTGATGAAGCCAGATACTACTGTAGTCTTTAGCTTTCCACAAAAGGCTCCAGCGGGTGCAGTAACTACAGCCGATATGACAGCCATTGAGCAGCTAGAAATGTGGTTGGCCTATCAACGTCACTGGTGTGAACACAAGCCTTCCGTGACAATTAACGTACGGAGTGACGAGTGGTTTGAAGTAGGTGCCTTTGTATATAAGAACTTCGATGAGATGTCAGGGGTGTCGTTCTTGCCTTATAACGAGCATACGTACCAACAGGCACCCTACCAAGAGTGTGGACGAAAAAAGTACGAAAAGCTTAAGTCCTCTATGCCTGAGAAGGTTGACTGGGAGAAACTATCAGACTATGAACAAGAGGACAACACAGCAGGAAGTCAGACATTAGCTTGTTCTGGGGATAGCTGTGAGATTGTTGATCTAGTTTAACCTAGTTGACCTGAGCATGTCATTAAACTGCTAACTAACAACAAGGAGCGATAACTAGGCAGACTATCGCTCACTATTCGTCTTGCTCTAGAGGAGATACAAGAGTTGAAAAAGATAATTGAGGATAACTTATGTACACAATCATAACTCGTAACGACTGTAAGTATTGCGACAAGGCAAAGGCTATATTAGACTTAAATAAGATCGGGTATGTGACATACAACATAGAAGAGTTATCAAGTCGGTGGGTGCTGTCTCTTATGAAAGAAGCTAAGATTATGACTGTACCACAAATCTTTGCTAATGATGGAGGTCTAATTGGTGGCTTCCGTGAGCTTGAAGAGTTTATGGGTTTTATTAGCAAGGGGGAATACTAAATTGGTACAGCAAGCACCAAAGAAGACGCAGAGAAAGACTACGTACAAGGGAGCAGCAAAGAAGCCTAATGTACCTCTACTGGCTCGTAACGAGAACCAGCAGCTTTATATTGATGCTCTTAAGTCTAGTTCTCAGGTTATTGTGTTTGGACCTGCTGGCACTGGCAAGACTTATATCGCAGCAACCTATGCAGCCAACCAGTACATTACCAAGGCAATCGACAAGATTGTTATCACAAGGCCACACGTAGCTGTAGGACGTGATGTGGGCTACCTCAAGGGGTCGCTAGAAGACAAGACGTTACCTTGGGCCTTACCTGTGCTTGACGTACTAGAGCAGCACCTTAGTAAGGGTGCAGTGGAAATAGCTATTAAGAATAAGAACGTAGAGGTAGCTCCTATGGCATTGATGAGGGGTCGTTCCTTTGACAATGCGTTTATCTTAGTTGACGAAGCACAGAATGTTACGGTAGATGAAATTAAGATGTTGCTTACCCGTGTCGGAGAGGGTAGTACCATCGTACTAAATGGTGATCTGCAACAGTCAGACATCAAAGAGACAAGTGGTCTAGCAAAGATTACTCACTTAGCCAAGAAGCATAACTTACCGTTACCAGTTATCGAGTTTGGGTTAGATGATGTAGTCAGGAGTGCTACTTGTAAGATGTGGATTGAAGTATTTATGAAAGAGAACTTATGATGGCTAAATGGGAATTAGACTTAGACAAAGGGGTTAAGACACATGAATACGATGTGGTCAACAAACCTAAACACTATGGGGCAGGATACATTGAGTGTATCGACTACATTCAGGACTTCCTATCTAAGGAAGAATACATTGGATACCTCCGTGGGAATATAGCCAAGTACCTACATCGTTGGCGATACAAGAATGGCCTTGAAGACCTAAAGAAGTCGGAGTGGTATGGCGCAAGACTTATTAAACTTATGGAGGAAGACGATTGACACTATTTGAAGGACTGCTAATTGTAAACCTATTGGTGTCGTTATGGTTAGTCCATAAGTTAGGTAAGATAGACACTGACGTAGAAATCTTATACCAAGGTGTTGCGAGAATACTTAACGACAAAGACAAGACCTAGAATCAGAAAAGCCCAAGGCGTCCGTAAGGGATACCTTGGGCTTCTTTGTGTTTAACGTCTGTGGTTACTTAGATAGTCCCTTAGACTTCTCAAAGGTCCGTAGTGAGCCTAGGCCTAGTAGACCGCCTAAGACTGTCAGAAGGCTTGTCATATCAAAGACTGGAAGGTCTGGCACAGTAGCACCAAAGGCTACAATACAGAACAACAACACAGGCTGTACGACGAAGTGATAAGCAAAGGCTACACCACAAGTCCAACCTACGAAGGGTCTCCATGACGACTGAAATAGATTACCCTTAGCTTCTTCTACGTTCACTGCGATCTGTGCAAGAGCAATAGAGTGGGCTTGCTTTTCAGCTAGTGTACCGATCTCATGGGCTAACTTAGCTTTCTCATCAGCATCTGGAATGAACTTATCCAGTATGTCTGAGATTGGTCCGATTAGTTTTCCTAGCATAGTATCTCCTATTTGTTCCCTGACCAATGTTCTGCCATTGATCTAATGGCTTTAATGTTCTCATCAATACGAGCCATGCTTACAGCTTGGGTCTGCACTAATTTCTCTAGTATCTCAATACGAGCTTCATCACGTATGATCCGCTCCTTGTTGCTCACTACACTATTCTCCAAGTCAGCAAAGAACCAGATTGCAGTTATTGTGTAAGCGCCTACTCCGACAAGAACAGACAGTGGAACATTCTTATTTACGCTCCAGTTTTCTTTGGTCATTTGTACTTCTTCCTGTCTAATTCAAAGTGTGGGGCATCGTAGAAGCTCTTCCAGTCACCGCCCCACACAATAGGAATTTCAAGTTCTTCTGCTGCTGCCTTCATAGCCACAGCCATAGTCTCAAATCGTTCTAGGTCATTCCAGTCTACGGGGTATGGAACCATGTCTACAGCATGACCTGTGATGTGTCGTGAGTTCATTGTAGTAGACTTACCAGCCTTATACAACTCACGTTGACGGTTGATGTTACGGATACCTTCGATGACTGTGAAGTCAACTCCAGTGATTTTAATCGCAAGTTTAACTACCTCGACCAGATCAGGGTGTACACCTGACAGGCTCTGCATACTGCGTGTTCCTAGTTTATATGTCATTATGTATCCTTACGTTATTTTCCAAAGGCGTTCCAAAAGATAGTCTGCCCATTCCCTGATGAAGTACCTTCGTTTATCAAGGTAAAGGAACTAAGTGACCCAGTGTCTTTGCAAGCGACAGAGTACAAGTCCACCTCAAAGTCATTACTTGCCCTGTTATCATTAGGCGTACCCTGCAAAGTAAAAATCGCACTGGGGAAAGCTAGTGGGAAGGTAATAGTCTTGTTTACGTTTACGTTTACAGAAGTAGCTCTACCCCACTGCATGATTAGACCTGATGGCAGAACTTCATATCCGTCAGTGGTTAGACTAGAAGCACCCATAGTTGCAGCCCTGATCTTTGCAGGGGAAACAAGGCTTTCTGTGGTACTTGTACCAGCTTCCCAAGCGGATGTAGCTTGATCCCCTAGCAAACCAGTTTGTGTACCCGCCGCATCTACTACCTTAGTGTCGTCTAGGATAGCAAACTCGTTTGTAGTCTGGTCCAAGTAACCAACACTAATCCAAGCGTCATTAGCTTCTGATCTCATCTTAAGTACGTAAGCATTTGTGTCATACCAAAACATATTAGCATAAGTAGTTGTAGGCGCTGTAGCCCCACTACTGTTACTAGCGGAGGCTTGAAACGCGGAAGTTAAATCAGCACGGGTTGCAGGAAAGGATGCGTTATTAATTACGAAGTCGTTTTGCGACATTAGTTGTACTCCACGTATGCGGTTAATTCGGTTACACTGGGGGTGATGTTAGAGGATGTAGACAGGAGTTTAATCTTGAACCTGTACGCTCTGGCACTAATGTCAGCCACATTGATGCGAGAATAGGGTGACCATGTAGGAAAACCTAAGGGATCATCTTGGGTTGTAGATACAAAAGCTACGATATCTGTATCTGCAAATTGGCTCAAGCCACCTAAGTCATCAAACAGTCCAGCACCATCATCAAACAACCCGCCTTGGTCATCAAACAGGCCAGCAGAGCTATCGTGCCTTACTGTAGTGGCACTAACGTAAACCCTAGACCTTTTAACTGTATTAGTCGCCGTTTCAATGTAGTTGCTAAAGAAGTATTCCCCCTCAGACGGTGCCGATGAGAAGTCAGTTATCCTAAGACTCTCACCAACTACTTCCACATCAACCTTAGTGCCTGTGAAGGCTGGGCTATCAGTTAGTGTAAGTGAGTTAGCAAAAGGTTCGATATCAGCAGGAAGTACAATAGTTGTTGTATAGTTTATAGAAGCAATGCCAGACTTGTCGTAAGCCCTAATAGTATAACTACCAGACTTAGCTGGGGCGGATACAACAGAAGCAGGACGAGGAACTTTGTTTACATAGGTAGTTGAGTTAGCCCATGTAGCCCCAGTTAGATCAGGGGTGAACCTAATACGGTAGAACGAAAGGTCAAGATCAGGTACAGCGTCCCAATCAAAGGTTATTACAGATCCATTAACTTCCGCTGTGAAGTTGACTACATCAGAGGGTGGCTCCAGTAGTCCTGCTGCATTAACCCCATCAAGTAACTCAAATAAACCCTTGATACCAAAAGTATTTACAGCCCTAGCTCTAAAGTCATAGTCTCCATCCACTAAGTCAATGGCCTCAAAGTCCCCAAGTTGTCCTGTGCCTAAGCTAATGTAAACAGAAGAAGAACTCAGTTTATACTCAGCCTCAACATAGTCTATTCTCTCAGGAGCACCTGAGGTTACACTAAGGGTGATGACATTAGTTAGCTTCTCTCTGATAATCTGAGTTCTAGCCACAGCAGATAGTCCTACAGAAGGGACATCAAACGGCGATAATAACTGTGTGTTATCTCGTTCGTATACAATACCATCGCTTACTTCATCAAAGACGCTCTCAGCAGTCTCACGTAGGGACATATCAACTTGTAAGTCTAGGTTATCTACTAGGCCAAATGACCATTGTGTGACTTCAAACTCTTTGTTAGTCCAACCAAAACGAGAGTTGGTAATACGGACATTATCTCCTACCTGTAACCCAAGGGTACGAAGGCCATAACTAGCATTAACTGTAAGCTGCTGTCTGTTACGCTCCAAGGAAATTAGACCTAAACGTCTAGCTGTAACTGAGGTATCAGTAAAGGGCAGATCGACATCAGCTACAGATACCTGTCCTCCATCAGCAGTTACAAAAGCAGCATTAGTAACCTCTGGGTAGTCAGTAACTTGCCAGTCGCTCTCTAGCCCCCTAAATGTACCTTTGATAGTGTTAAAGTTATCTCTACGTGAGTGTCGTGTACCTACAGATATACCAGAGCGAAGGTCATCCTCGTTAAGGTCCATAACTGGGGTAGTATAGTAAGCTGACTTCATACGCCACTTACCCTGAGCATACCACATGGAACCGCCCATAGCTGTAAGCATAGCTGTTAGTGTATCATAAGGAGTGGCTGCTGTAGTGAATGAACCATTAGTTGTATACCTAGTAGTACCAGCATTTGTGTTAGTCTGGTCACACACGTTAGCGGAAGATATAACTAAGGTGTCATCTACGTTAACTACATCCTCGCCTAGACCGTAGGAGTACGAAGTAGTATCATCCGAGCCTTTGCCTGATGTTAGGTAGTCTCTCATGCACAGAGCTGGATTAGAAGAGAAAGCTACTGTACTTGTACGAGGGTCATAGACCTTCTTACCTTTTACTGTAGTAGTAAACGTAGGAATACCATTAGGAAAAGCATCCGCATTAAACTTGAGCCTAACGTAGATATAAGCAATTCCACTAAGTGTACACTGTGCGTCCCAACCACCAGAGGCAGACTCAGCCACTAGATCAGCATCAGCTACTTGGCTAGGGGAACCTGTGTGGGTGTTGATACGTATCTTACCATTGTACTGAGTAGGGCTAGTTACGTTACCACTGCCGTCTACAGTAGCTAGTTCGTCGTTGATGTAGAAGTTAACAAAGGAATCAATCTCGTGTCCAGCTACAGCAATAACCCTGTGTAGGAACTTATTGTTAGTACCTGTAGCTTCGTCATATATAATAGCACCACCAACTTTAACTTCTCCATAGATAACGGAGTGATCCTGTGCTGGTCCTATTTGGTTAGTTTGATAACCACGACTACCTCCTACAGAAGGCTTAGGTGACAAAGCTCTAAGTGCAGCCCCAAGTACAGTGGAAACAAGGAACTGTCCAAGTACCGACGAAGTAAGGAAAGCTCCAAAAGCTGTAGCTGCGAAACCTGTAGCCCCAGCAGCAGCGGTGAAAGTGATAAAAGGTAATACAAGAATTTGAGCCATGTGGGTTATTTACCTCCAAGGTATTTTGAGTAAGAACACTCAGAAGGCTTGAACTTTAGCCACGTAAGTATCTTATGCAGAGGGCTTTGTAACTTAGAGTTTATCACGAGTACGGAAACCCCGTCTAACTTTAGGCAACTCTCAGCAAACTTAATTAACTTCACCCCAGTTAACCCTCTGCGGTAATCTTTGTGTAAGTATACAATGTCGCACAACGCGAACAAGTGGGACTTATGGTGGATGTTCGGGCTAACTACACTAACGAAGTATCCAACTAATGTCCCGCTACTCCTAACTGTGAAAACCTTAAGATTTCCCTGTAGTTCAAGTGCGTAGTAGGATTCCCAGCATGGGTCCAACTTAATCTGTTGTTGGTAGTCTTCAACCTCTTCCCAGTGAGCAGCAATCAGAGGCTTGATCTCTTCTTCTACTTGGGATACAAACTCCTGTTGATACTTAATCACTTTTACGACCCCACGAAACTTTCTTGTCCTGTAGGCTCTCAACGAAGTTAAGACCTTTGTCATTAGGGTAGATAGACTTCTGATACCCAGAGGTATAACGAGCAACTCTGGCTCTTTCTAAGTCGATCAGTTTGTTTTCTACCTTAAGCTCAATAGTACAAGTCTCAGCACTATCCTCAATGTTCATCTGGTCCATATAACCTGAGAAGATTACGTTAAACCCTGTCTCACCAGTTTGTACAAGTATCTTACTACCGTCTTGCATTAGGATATAAGCGCCATCCTCTTGGACTATCGCCCCATCACTAAGTGTACCAAAGTAAAGGTTGCACACACGGCCTTGATACGGTTCACTAAGGGCTAACGAGAGTACCTCAGAGGGTATGCCTGATAAGGTTAGGGTAGCTCCCTTAACTGCCATCTCAGCAGTCTCTTCTACAGAAGATATCCCCAGAAGATTACCAGTGCCAAACCATTGTGTACCGTCAGGTAGGACCAGAGTGCCAACTCCAGTCCATAACCTTAGGACGTTATCCCCGTCAAACTTAAGTTCGACAGCAAAGAAAGGTTTGACTACATCTTTGTTGATGTTTTCTATGGTATTTGAGGATAGGACTCTTGACATGTTTTAACCTTTAATTATGTGTTACGAAACAATCTGTCCATGTCTGCGTGTGGGACTTCTTCTTGCGCCATCAACACACCAATCAGCATATCGTTGCGGCGAATGATGGCCTGAGTTCGGACTTGTATCCGCAGGGCCAGACGTTCTTCTATTGGACGCGAATTAATAGCATTTGATGCAATGCTAGGGATGGACACCCCAGCCGCCCAGTCCTCAGCCTCTAGATCAGACAACCAGCCCTCACCTGCTGCGACCACTGCGAAGTTCTGACGGGACATTTGCATGGTGGCGCGTTCTTGCTCAATCGTTTGCGTAAAGGATGGCGCGTCTTCATCTACGATGTCCCAAGCCTTAGTCTCTGCGTTGAATACCTGTCGTGTCATTTTAATAGCTCCATGAGATGTTAGCTGCGCCTGAGACAAAAGTGTCAGACGCGTCGCGGGTTAGGCGTACCTGAGTAAGTTCACCGCCTATGTCCACGGATGTTCCGCTCATATAAACGCCATTATCGTCCCCGAACACAGCCTGTGCGGCCCACACGGTTCCCCCAGACGACATTCTAGTAAAGACAGCGCTCCCGTTCATATTACGTGCTGAGTTGCTGAGGCGCATAACTAAGCCACTACCGCTGGACGCTCTCGTGGAGAAAGTGCTATTGAGTATAGCACCGCCCGCACCCACGTATCCGCTTGCAACAATGCCTGCCGATGTGCCGAGTTGTATCAGGTGTAAATTACTTCCACTTAAAGACACGCCCCTACAAATCATCGTCACTTTGTTGACGCCAGAAGGGATGCTCGTGAAGTCAAAAGCCGTTCCAGAAGTGGTCGCAACCTGAGTCCCGTATCCAGCACGTGAGTTAGCCAACACAAAGGCAGTGCTTGCGATCTGCGTTGTATCGGTCCCTGAGCTTGCCGTTGGGGCTGCTGGAACACCTGTGAATGTAGGCGAGGCGATTGTGGCTACACCAGAGGGTGTCACTTTGTCTGATAGATTAGCCATGTTATGTCACCTCCAAGGTGGGCCAATTGATTGTGCTGGGGAATCCCTCTTGGTCAGGTACATCTCGCAGGGCTTGACGGTAGTTTGCCATTTCTTGAGACATAGTTACGTCAGAGTTCCCAGACCAGTCTGTTGCAGAAAGGATTGCATCTCGCTTTACACGGGCTTCATCTGCCTTACGCTTTAAAGCAAGGGCGCTGTCGTCTTTAGGTACGTTGATAATCATTCGCCTACCCCATCCGTTAAATCCGCAGCGTCTAAGGTCCACTCGTCTCGCCATTGTCGATCCGTCGGAATGTCAGCCACGTCTACAATCTTGTAAGGTTGGCCTGTTGGCACGTCCTTCGCAGCGATTTGTTCAATCGTAAGTCCGCAAGCTGCGGGGATAATAATCGCAACACCGCCATCTTCGTTTTGGTATATGATACGTTTTGTCACTTTAATTCCTTTAGTTAATAACTGCCAAATAGCATTCGCGGAAATCGCCGAGACCCTGCGCATTGGTGGCTCCAGAAATCAGTCTAACCTGAGTAGTTGACTTTAGAGTTGGCGCTATATTTACCCCCCCTTTTATTCTTAATGCGGCTGGAAAATTACTTGAATAACTAACAACAGCGCCCATCGCTAGGTAATCTACACCGCTCATTGCAGTAGCAAAATTCACCGTGTAGTCACCTGTTCCGTTATCAGTGATGCTCGACACGTTTAAGCTGTCACGAATGGCAACTGCGCCGATCGCATTGAAATTCACCCATGCCTTAATTGGGCTTGCTGGCGCGTTAGCCAACACAAAGGCAGTACTTGCAGCTTGCGTCGTGTCGGTCCCAACCGTTGCCGTAGGAACTGTGGGTGTCCCTGTAATAGTTGGGGAGGTCAACGTCTTGTTAGTTAGCGTTTGTGTACCCGTCTCAGTTACAACCGTGCCGCTATTTGCGCCAACCTGAATGTAAAGCTGCCACGTAGTGCCATCGTAAACAAAATCTACAGACACGCCGCCGATATTCATAACTAGGTCAGCAGCGTCACCCTCAATAGTAGAGCTATTACGGGCCACTGTTAGGTTGTTGGTAGCCCAATCAGCTCCGTCAACCACACGAACCAAGTTACCTACAGAAGGTAAAGCAGGTAACGTAAGTGTCCATACACCACCTGAGGTATCAGCAATAACTGCATCATTGCTTGACGAAGTGTAGTTGGATGTCTTACGAACCCAAACTAGACCACCCTCAATACCGTCTAATTTAGAACCATCTGCTGCAACATCGCGTCCATCAACTGTCCCACCAAGGGTGATGTTGTTGGTGACGTTAAGACCTGTAGATTCCAGCTTCATTTCTTGTGTAGTGACGTAGGCTACACCAGCGGTAACAGCAGAGCCTAGCTGAAAAGACATACTTGGTGCCGATGGTCCGTCTGTGTTGACTGAAATACGACCACCGTTGCCTACCTGTTCTGGTACACCGTTCTTGTGGTTAAAGGTAAGATTGGCATTGCCGTAGCCGTCATTAATCGTCAAAGAGACGCCACCACTATTACGCCCAGCCGTAAGAGCACCAGTGGTGGAATACTCTCCTGTGCCTCCGGTCTTGCTCAGTATCTGATTAAAGGTCTGATCCGCAGTTGCATTAGTTGCAATAGTATCTAGCTTTGTGCCATCAGTAGCTACGTCACGACCATCGAAGGTACTGTTTGTAGTAATAGCACCAGTCATAGCTCCACCGGACTTAGGTAGCGCAGCAATACCCGCGATTAGCTCAGACAGGACGATAGACTTAGTCTCATCTGTACTAACGTCCACTACTACAAACTCATCAGCACTAACTAGGTCAGCCCCTACAATTGGAGTAAGTTGCGTTATCTTCTTGTCAGCCATTAGTTAACCCCTTAGATTAAGACTTCTACAGCTTCAAACGATATACCGTAAGCTGACGCATTGTTGATTGACCAAGTGGTCACATTGTTTGATAGACGAAAGACGCCCTTAGCTGCATTAAAGGTAGCTGCCTCACTAGAGTAGGTAGACCTAAGTGCAGGCCATATCTCTAGGGTGCCATCTCCCGTTTGATCTGCTAGTACCTGATGGAGTTTAGCTGCTGAACCTGATCCTAGTTGGATGTAGTCACCCGCTAGTAGAGAGCCAGTCATAACTACAGTAACACTCTCGTCCCCAGCAGTACCTGTGACAGCGCAGGAGCTTACTGTACCCTGTGGTGTAGCATAGTCAGGGTCACCTAGTAGGAACGTACCTGTAGGCCCCTTTAGGCCAACTAACATAGCCTTCCAAGGTGCAGCTAGGTCACGACGAACAGGGGGGATGGAAACTGACGCTTGCCACTTCTGCCCACCGTGGGAAATGACCTGTTGCTTATAAGTAAAGGGAGAGCTAGAGGTAGCTACAGCGTTAACTGCGCTTAACTCAATGCTCTCAATACCTATGCTAGTTGGTGTTGATAACGGGTAGGTTAGTGCCATAGTATATTTCCTTATTAACCGAAGGCAGCTTTAGTTACACCGCCTCTACGACGATCATCAAGCATAGAAGATTTAGTCATCTGTGCGATCTTAGGTGCAGCCTGAGCAATCAGCTTCTTAACTGTCTCATCACCATTAGCTTGGAAGTTAAACGACTGGCTAATGTGGATAACGTCTCCACCTCCGCCACCTTCCATCTGTACACCTAGCTTACCATTAGAACCACGCTTGAGTGGCATGATAGCCTCAGGACCAGCTTCTCCCATTAGTCCCATCTTGTTGCCAGACATAGGGAAGTTAGTTGGGCTGTTAACTACACCACCGTTAGCGTAGGCTTGTACTTGTGATCCGCCTTGAATAACCCCGCCATCAGCAAAACCAAAGAAACCCTTGATAGACTTAACAGCCTTTTCAACCACCATAATCCTTAGTAGCTCTTTGATTATCTCAG
>Ga0308011_10000677_pt1 | contig 17389 bp, 8 predicted proteins | sample Neamet177_FD_203144 | JGI IMG/M metagenome (GOLD analysis project Ga0308011, IMG submission 203144) | Marine microbial communities from water near the shore, Antarctic Ocean - #177 | ecosystem: Environmental > Aquatic > Marine > Unclassified | place: Southern Ocean | collected 2014-07-25 | reverse complement strand
TCTTGTCGCCGACCACTGTTTCCCACGACTGGACTAGATCATTCATATTGTTGAGAAGGGGAGTCATTGTGGGCTCCAATGTGGTGGGCTCGGCTTCTGTATCGTCCGCCACATCCACCCCCAAACCCACCCTCTCCCCCACATCAATAAACCTACCCAAACACTCCATCCCTACAATCTCGGCAACCACATTGGCGAAATTGGGGGTGGTATCAGGTCCACCCCAAGGAATGAATCGCTGGACGTTATGGCGCAACGGGAACCGGGCGGGTGGAGCCGCCAAGGTAGTGTGGAGTTCGCTGAAACAAATACCTTGACCGCTCACCGTCTTGGCCTGCGTATCGGCCGTGACAGTGGAATCGGTCTTGATGGTATTGAAAATATCGGGCGATAGGTCCACGGTCCTCACCAATGTGGGAAGGGACAATGCATCAATATCCTCCAGGAACATTTGGAGCACACAGTCCAAATAGGCGATGATGTGGGTGGTGGGTTTCAAAGTACCCACGGACGAATCCGCGACCGTGCGACTCTTCAACAGCCGGAACTCGGTCTTGTACTCGTAGCCGTACCGGGCGAACTCGTTGTAGATATCGTTCGGCCTAAGTCCAATTGCGCCTGGGGTCGCCTCACCAATATCGCTTCCGGGGGAGTTTGAGGGGGCGGAGTCCCCTCTGGCGGAGTCCCCTCTGCCGGTCCCCCTTTTGTAACACATCCTCGCCACACACTGGCCCTGGTACTCAATGGAAAGTTTATTCTCCGTGACAATCACCACAAACTCCACCACCGGCTCACTCTCCTGATCGAAAATCACCGCTTGGAGAATCTCGAATGAGGTGAACCGGACAGAAGCGTCCATCCCCAATACCTTCCAGGCGGTCGCGAGGTGCCCCGTGGCGGGGAACAGGGATCTGCCGTTGATGTGGTGGTCCATCAGGTACGCATCGGCTCCCGTGATATCGTACGAAACAGTGGCATTCGCATGGTCACCCGCTGTCTCGAACTCCTCATAAGAAATTATGCGATGGGTCTCCTCATGGTTCCACAAGTCGGGGTACCGGTCGGCCACGGGAGGACGTGGGTGAGGTCCATTGGTGGCATCATTTCCACACATAGCCCGGGTACCATTGAGCCACAGTTGGGTGCGGAGCAATTCATTGGATCTCATCGGTTCCTCCGTCTCGGGATTTCCCACCTTTACAATCCCCATGGTACCAATATCGGTACGAATACGTTTCACTTGACCTAATAGGGAAGAGGAGGATCCAATTTCAATCACAGTGGCCCCCGCGGGAATCGCTTCAATCGCATCCTGGAAGTACACGGGGTTCACGATATTGTTTGCGTGGTACGTATTGTCAAACATCTGGGACCCACATGTTCCAATCCACTTATCGGGAAGGGGGTGGGGCTCGGTGATGTTGAATATCGCGGAAAGTTGGCTCACGATATGGCCGAAATGGCACCTCAAGTGCGGTGCATGGTACGCGACATTGTCGGTTGGGACTTCGCGCCAGAACAGGTCTGGGAACTCGGTGGCGAGGGAGTCGCGGAGAACGCGCATTTCCGTCTTGGAGCCACTCACCGTCTGGCCCGTAGGACTGTTGCGACAGGCCACCACAGTTTCCCTCAGGTTGTTGGATTGAATATGTTTATCAATGTCGTCCGTCGCGAGCCCCACCGCCGCCATACAGCCGTCCAGGTCAAAGGACTCGTCTGTCTCGCGCATCTCGTGGAGGTGGAAATCGGCGCGCTTGATGTAATGGTATGAATCGCCATCGGCAGGAACATCAATACGGTCGTAGATTGATTCGCCAGTAACATTGGTTGTGTCAACCGGCTCCACACCACACTTTAAAATGAACGAATCGGTGCGGATACTGGATGATAATTGGGAACGGACCAGCGCCAGATGGATGGTTTGCGTCTCGGACTGGAGACGGTGTTTCGTTCCATCCTCATCCATGTGGTAGCACACGTACCCGGTCGCCGACTCGCCCAAACTGTGGCCCAAGTAGTGGTCGGGGTACATGCCAATTTCCTCCATCATATTCGTCACCGCAATCTGGTAACTTGTAATTCCCAACACGGAATTCTGTTTCTCCATCCAGGCACTTCCGTCCACATACAACGCCGTGAGGTCAATTGTGGGGTCGACTGTATTCAGGTACGCACCGAGTCGGTCAATGGTCGCCGTGAAGGTAGCGTTGGTTCCGTACAGAGATTTTCCCATCCCGTTCCACTGCGACCCCTGACCCCCATACAAAAACACAATTTTGTCGGCGGAGCGCATTTGGCGCACTCCGTTCCTGTACTTGAACCCAGTGTCATTTCCCAGGGCGATCTGATCGGCGAACCACTGCGTCCAATTGCGCTTGGGGTCGCCGTCCAGGATATTTCCAAACCAATTGGACGGGAGGTCCCGGGGAGCGGGGGGTGGAAGGGGGGACACAGTTTCCCCTACCCCCAAGATGGCAAAGGCATTGGTTCCCCCGAACCCGTAATTGGAAATACATGTGTTGGTCGGATCCCAATCCACCGTCTCTTCCACCACATTGAATTTATTGGAAACAATCTGCTCGTGGGCGGAGGAAACGAAATTCGCATTGGGGAAAAGTTTGCGGTGCTCGTACATTCCAATACATTTAATGACACTCATCAGACCACTCGCACCCTCGGCGTGTCCCATATTGCTCTTCACGGATCCAATGGGGATCGCGCGGGGCACCGCATCCTCCCCGTAAAAAAGGCGATCAAATCCCCCCAACTCTTGCGAATCGCCCGCGACAGTTCCGGTTCCGTGGGCCTCAATGTAACCAATCGTATCGGGAGAAACCCCGGCACGGCGAAAGGCCATCTTGGCATTCTCGTACTGCTGGGTTCCCGAAGGGTAGGTGATTCCCTTTTCCTTGAACCCATCCGAGTTCACGCTGGTGGCGAGAACCTTACATGCGGGCGCGACATTAGTCTGTCCCTCGCGCTCCAACACCAAACAGGCAATTCCCTCGGATCTACAGTAGCCATTGGCACGCTCGTCGAACGAATAACATGAGCCGGTGGGACTCAACATGGTGAAGGCATTGAACGTCGCATTCTTGGCGGGGTCCAGTGTGATACTGATTCCACCCACGATTGCGCGGTCAATCGTACCATTCTCCATATCGCGCATCGCCGCATCGAGGGCGACCAGGGAACTACTGCACGCCGTATCAAATACCATACTGGGACCCTTGAGGTCGTATTGGAAACTCAGTTTATTCGCCGCCATCGCATGGGCACCGTTCACCAACTCGTACCCAGTGAGGGTCTTGTCGCGGGAGACCTGACCCAGGTAATCGCTGAAACAGTGGCCCACGTACACACCAGTGTTGGAACCACGGAGGGCATTGATATCGATGCGGGCATCCATCAACGCTTCATGGGTCACCTCCAACATCAACCGGATTCCTATGTCCATCTTCTCCACCTGTTTCGTATTGAACTTGAAGAAATCCTTGTCGAAGGACGCAATGTCGGGAATGGTTCCGGTGCGCGGCGGAAGGTCGCGGTATCCCTCAGGGTATCTCTGGGTGGGCGTTGTCATGTCGCGCTTGTTTGCGAGGTGAGCCATGAATTCGCGGGGATTCATAGAGGAAGGGGCGCGCAGCGAGTACCCGGAACACACGGTTGGGACGGATGATTGGGTGGTCTGTGATTGGGTCATGGCGGATGATATGGTATACAGATATAAAATATTCGTATATCGTTTGTTGGTGATATCACACACACGGAATAACTACCAATACAATTTGTGGGCGTATGGTAGGATGAATATGGATGTACGTGACGCTGTTGCTGAGCCCGCGACTGAGCCTGCGACTGAGCCCGCGACTGAGCCTGCGACTGAGCCTGCGACTGAATTGCCAACTGAATTGCCAACTGAAGTGCCAGCTGAAGTGCCAACTGAGCCCAGTACCGCAATAGTTTCCGCGACCAATATCACGTACACGTTTGGACGATGGAACCCCGACTCACCCAGCAACTTGACCGATGTGATTGAAACCAATACGGAGATTCATCCCGATGATACGATTGATGATATTCGACATAAATTGGGGGTAGCGTTACATGTATCGGCGGAAGAAATCTACCTATTCGCGTTCCAGGCGCATCATATTGATTTGGGAGTGGACTATTCGACATTGACCGCACAGAATACTCGCAAAATTGGGGTGGGAGATATGAGGACGTACATGGGAAACCGACCCAATCTTGACATGAGTCCTCGCACGGTATCCATGGAAGACGACGAATCGATGGATTATAAATTTCTAACCAGTATAGGGATTGATGGGTTAATGAAGCAACCGATTGCGACATGTCTCACCCACTACTTCCACATGAAGACGATGGATGGTGGTGGTGGTACGCATGGCACGCACATTTCAGTTCCTGTAAATCCATTGACGGGAACGCTTGATATTGACGAGTTGTCTTTTGTGGATGAAATTAATATAGATACAAACGTATCCACGACGGATGGAGAAGTGCTCCTAACCCGCGGCAAATTTGTTAACGATATGATATTTGTGTTGACCCGTGATATGGTTATGAGCGCATACTTGTCCGATGTATCTGACGCGGACGACACTACCATGATTCGGTCCCGGATTGACAGGGTATACTTTCCCCAAATCCACCACGAACTTGGTTCTGCCAGTGGAACCAGTGGAACGACCGAAATGGATACGATTTCTTCCCTGAGGCACAACACGGATGTGCGACACAGAGATAGCATTGTACCAATAACAAATATAAAATCAGAGTACGCGCGACTCATGGGACGCGTCTCCCCCGAACAAGACGTTTCCAATATATACGGGATATCCAAACTGATATTTGAAATTCGACCGCAAACCGTAACAAAGATACCCGTGGAATCCGTATTCAAATTGTTTGGGACCGATGATAAGGTACCCGTGACGAAATTAAATACCGGTCTAAATGCGACCAACATGTACCGCCTGTTTGCGCCAGACAGGGATTCGAATGGACGGCATAGACCAGCGACCACGAAATCGGATATCGTGGCGACCATCAAGATTTTTGGTAGCAACAAATCGTTTTCGGTATACGGGAAGGTAAATAACATCAGGTTCTACTGTGATATTCTCACCAACGGAGGAGTTCGCGTGAATGTATTGTGCGAAAAGGAAACTTCCCTACCGTTTAATGAAATGGTACAATTTATCACCGATCACGTGAATCCGATAATTGAGCGGGTGAATGATATTGTGCGTAAATATGGAATTGAACTTGCCGTGTTTGGGTCGTTTGATGACGAGGGTGTATCGGTTATTTCCATCCAGACAAAATCCATCTATGCTTCATCCGAAACTCGCATGCGAAACTCCGTATCTATTCCCCAACACGCAAGGTATTTGACTGGCGTATTCAGTATAATCGAATCGTCTGTTTCCGCCGTCGGGGGCGCCCATTTGCGGTACACGGGTGTTTCCGACTACAGTGATACCGACGCAATTGAAGCATTTGTCATTGAATCGCTTCGTGCGGGATACAGAGAGGAGGATATTGTGATGGGAATGGAAATTAATTTCGGTATCGGACGCGAAAGTGCCGGAAAACAACTGGGAGATATTGTTTCCGAACTGGAAATTCGTGCCACGACACATGGGTCGGTGCGAGTAAAGGTGAAACAGCACCCGGGATTCGGGGTTCGAATTTATAAAAACATTGATAATAATTTTGTGATTGATATAACGGGGATTGATAACCACAGATATATGCGCGTGGTTCATGAACGGGTTTCCATTATGATGTCCATCATTACCGGCACATTTGTTGAATCGGGGGTTGACATGGGACCGCTGAGCCATTTCTGCGGTATGGTGGTTGAGTCGGAAGTGAGCGACCCAGTGGAATTGGTTGCGACGACCGAACTTGCCTTTGCAGATGTGACGGATGATGCGGCAGACGCAGGGGATGCGATGGACGCGATGGATACCAGGACAACCGAGGCCGCCGATACGGCAATTATGGATTTTCTAATGAACGACGACGATGACTCGGACGAAGTGAATTCAAATGTGGATTCGGATTCGGATTCGGATGAGGATTCGGATGGCGATACAGTGGGCGGTGCCGTCGGAGGAGCGATCCAGAAATTGTCGCACCCTAACCCCATCATCAACCGACTCCACTCCAGAGACCCCAAACTGTTTCTAAAGAGCGCAGAGGCACCACATAAATCGTACTCCAAACTGTGTCAGTGGAACGTCAAGAAAATTCCTATTGTCCTGACGGACGAAGAAGAACGGGTCATTCGAGAGCGAGATGGTACGGCGAATGCCGATTACTCGAATGGAAAGATGTCTGATACGGATTCGCTTGGGAAAACCATACGGTATGGGTCGGAAAAAGGGAAAATGATGAATTATGCGTGCCCACGGTTCTGGAGTCTAACCCATAACACCAGTTTAACATACGCACAAGCACACGACAAAGATAAAAAGTGGGGTACCATCATCAAAGGAAATTCGTATGATTTGGATAAAGGTGAAAATATCCTGGAATTTGTAGATAATAGCGGGTACCATACGGACGAAAATGGGAATTATAAGAAACATACCCCCAGTGTTCGGCCAGGAAAACATCCTGGGAAGGATGACTCTGGGAAGGGATTGTGTATTCCATGCTGCTACGCAATGGTTGGAAATAAATCGGATAATACAGCGCGCACGACATGTGGGGTGGCGCATGATATTGATGCCAAGAAGGAGAAGAGTGTGGTGGATGCCACGGATGCCACAGATGGTGGTATTGACGTGATTCAGACCACGGATATATTGGACGATCTCCCCACGGGTAAAGTAGCGAGAAAGGTTCCCAAAAAAATAAAACATCCCGATGTAAATGTCGTAATCAAACTCGCATATATTCTAAGTTCTAATAGTGATGTGCTGGAAAAGGGACGGTTTGGATTTCTTCCCGATAAGATATCGGATTTATTGATGGTTCGTACTAGGGATTTTCAGCCCAAAGATGCGTCAAACAAACATAAATTGCGTAACAACACCACCTGTATTCTTAGAAAAGGGGTTGAGAATGAAAATTCGTCGAATAAATCATTCATTGCATGCATTGCGGACATTTACGCAAAAATCACAATGTCCCCCGAAGTAATGTCCGTAAAAGATATGATATCACTTATCGTCAAAACAATTACTCCCGAATCATTCATCCAATTATTTAACGGGAACCTAATGTCGGTGTTTTCCACCCCGGGAGAAGACGATGGTGGGGGTGGGAATGATGGGGGTGGTGGGAATGATCCAGATAGCGTGGTTGAACGATCGGTTCTCCCAACGAGAGAAATGAATGCCCGCATCGAGCGGGCAATGCGTGGATTTATTACATATTTGGAAGATCCCAATACGGTAGTGGATCACACATTCTTATGGGAACTTGTCACTGATTCAAAATATGGATTGTTCCCGAGAAAACATGCGAACTCTGTGATTAGTATTAACATGATTATCGTGAAACTTATGCCAGGAAATAACGTCCAGATTATATGTCCCCCCGTACAACGCGCCGAACGCAGAGATTATTCAACAGTACTTATATTGAATGAAGGATTCTATGAGCCGATTTACGCAGTGCGTGCAGGGGCAAAATATGAAATTATCGAACAGGATAACCTTCGAGGGGGTGCTGGTGCCGGCGATGATGCAGATGATGGCGAAGTATTGAGGAGCGAAACGACAGTTGACAAGAACAACACCTGTCTGTTTCGCTCATTAGAAATGACCGATAAATTTAATAGGTCGGACGCAAATGACGGGTTGCTCCCAGAATTGAATTTGCGGGTTCTAATGCACCCGAAACTGCTCGCGTTCATAGACCGGGCAAATGGAGAAGTATCTGGAGAAAAATGTTATCCCATGGAGAGCCTTCCGGGTACGTACAAGTATGATGCGGGAACATCGTTTACCCAAACAATTGAACTGTTGCCAATACTGGTACAGAATGGCAAGAATAAATATGGGGAGTCATTCAATATTAAACATATTATCACATGTGTGAATTATGACGGGAAAGCCGTTGGATTGATTCTTGATGTGACGGGAAACAGCGGTCAAGGGGAAAAGGGGTTTGTGCCGGTACGACCTAGTACTTTTGGGCCGATAAATGGTATTCCTCATGTCGTGATTGACGGGGATGCTGTGGAGAAGATTCCATGGAATGCGTGGCGCAAAACGGCGGATTTTATCGACCAGTTGAGTGATCTCGGTACATCCGACGCAGTGGGGTCGGGACCAGTTTCCAGAATTATTCCGCGTATATCCGCAAAAGTCGTTCACTCGGGAGAACTGATTGGTTTACTCACGACCGCAAACCAATTTATTCGGGTGAAAAAGGAACCGCACGGGTCGGACGAAAATGAGGAGTCTGGCGTGAAAGCGCTGCCAATCGTAAACTCCATGGATATATACAATGTCGACAAGGTGCTGCTCACCACAACCCCCAATGTGAAGGATTCACAAAGAGAAAAGAATATACGGGCGATCCAATTGGAAGATGGATACTATTCACTTTTCCGCACGAATATCAGAACACTCGTGAAATATCCAGAAAACGAATACCTGAAACGAGAATTAATGGATGTCTTGCAAGACGATGATGGGATGTTCAAGGACAGACTTCTCTTGGTATACGCAGTCATCGCACGGTTAATCCAAACAAAAATTACGTTTTCCGATGATATAGGGATCTCGGTAGAAGGATCTATATTGAAAGTGGTGAATTCAACCCCTGGGGTGTTTCCGAAAAACAACCTGATGCAGAATGGAGACAATGAAGTTCTATATGTGCTTCGTATTGCGGATGAATTGATTCGGTACTCGCGTGTAAGGAATTTCATAGTGGACCCCAATAAACACCTTGTATATGCACCGGTTAAGTATAATATAAGAGGGGATGAACTGTTGGTTTCCCAGACAGATGTCGTCTCGGGATACTACGATGTAAAGTATGTGGATAAGTACAGTACATTTGTCACGCATAACCCAACCAGAGATAATGCCGTTCCCATTGTAGCACACGACTATGGAGATACAGTTATTGATGATATACACAAGGTCGCTCCCAAAGTACCAGAGAGATTCGAGATTACACGGAATTTGGCTCGAAATGATGCAGTGGGGGAACATGTGTTGTACGTCGACAAAACAAGTAAAAAGGTTATTGGAAAAGCCGTGAATTTAACCAATGAACCCATGTGCGATGAGAGAATAACGACGAAATTCGATTCAGTTGTATGGAAGAATCGGTTCGCGAAGGAATTCAACACATCCAATACGAAAGAATCCATGAAGGAAATTGTATACATACACGGAAGTGACTCCAACTGCTCGTTTCGGGTAGTCCAGGAAATACTTCAATTGACAGTACCGGAGGAAAAAAACGGGTTCCCGCACCCAGTTGTGTCCATAAAACAGAGGCTGGTGGATAGGTACAATATATTTATATCCACTCACCCAGAAGGCGAAGATGTTGCCAAAAAACAGTTGATGAATACATTCGCACAGGTGAGAAACGGGAAACAACAATTGGTGCATGGGATGATAACTCTTGATATCGAATCGGTAATTCTCTCTACGAGTACAGAATATACCATGTCGTTCGTTGACTTGTGGGCGCTTGCTATTGAATATAAGATACCCCTCATTGGATACAGTTCGGTAAAGTTCCCAAATGGCGAACGAATGATGAGGATGTATCAAACGCCCAACAACATGTACTCGTTTATCAGGGTGTCATTTGCAAAGAAGGGTGTGGTGGTCGAATCAAATTATAGATTGCTTGTGAATAAAAAAACCGATTCGGACAAGATCGATGTTGGTGATATGAGGAGGGCGCTTACCCCGGAAAATGACACCATCTTGTCGGCACATGCAGATACCACGTTTGAATCTTATATTGCGAAACCCGATTATTGAGTGGTGGTGGTGGTGGAATTCGTACAATGAATCGCTGGAACGAATCATTGTATACAGTGTAACTATATACCCACACTAAAAATCGGGCAAACCAATGAATACGCTCTTGCTCTTCCCGGATGCGCCTCCCATTGCAATTCCACCCAACTGAATAGCGACATATATTCCCAACACGGTCGCAGCATAAACTGAGACAGAATCGCGAATAAGCGCACGGTTCGTATCGGGTCCGTCCATTTTCTGGATGAATTTAATATCCACCAATTTGATCACCACAAACATCACGGCGACATATACTCCTATTATCAACAGACCTTCCATTGCGTATGTTTATATCATGCACATATTTATTTTGGGGGGAATGAGACGAATGGAATCGATGGAATCGATGGAATCGATGGAATCGATCCTCAAAACATCCCATCACCTCAACACTTCAATCTCCCTAGACAAATCAATGGAAACTGGTTTTGGAGAACGGTTTCCCAATCCACTAGAATTTCCAGGCACAAGTTCCTCAATATCCAATGTAATTGGATCATCATCTAAAGATATTGTGCCGAGATCCAGGTCGTTCAATTCCATATCGGCCCCAATCGTCAGTACGGGAATCTCCTCCTTCGACGGGATGAGTTTCGTATCCACCACATCGGAGAATTTCACCTCGGTGGACGTGTCCGCCGAGGCTACCACCACGGGTGAGGGATTCACGTCCACGTGCTTCATACCGCCGACATCCAAGGGAACATTGATCGGGCGAATATCCTGTACAATGTCATCGGCCACTGCGGTCCCCGCAACCGACCGCTTTTCCTCTGGAACGGGGTCGCTTCTAACCAACACCTCGTCCTCTTCGGTCTTATCGAGGTAGGCCCGAAGGATGACATCTATCGGCACGCTGTTGCGAATTGACTCGAGGACCCCCTCCTTAACAATAACCTCCAATGCGCGGTCGTGCTTCTGGAACGTAAGTGGAGCGACGTTTGAATCCAACAAGTACACATTCTTGTAAATCGTTCTCGCGCAACATATATACGTGTTGTGGACGAACTTATCCAACGACGGGATATCCAACTCGATCCGTTTCTGTTTTTGGCCCACGCGCACAACAGTCAGTGCCTTGAGATGGGTTATGTGGACGCAGGTGATTAATTCCTCAAGATATTCACACTTGGACTCTTCGCGAATGCGCTTCGTCTCGTCGGCGATTATCGTGGACGACCACTTGGGGATGCGCGAAATAAGGTTCTGGAACGTCATCAGCACCTTCTCCTCCTCATCGTTTTCCATACAGAGTTTGTCGGCCTCGGTGTAAATGGACTTGAACCCGTCCACAATAATGGGTGCAATGGTAGATACCAGGCGGGCAGACCACTCGTTTTTCGATTCAGTTATAGATTCCAATGAATAATCGTCCATTTACATTGGATGGATGTTTTTAACAGATGATTCCTTACGTATAAGCGAATTCGTCAATATCGAGAAGATCAGTGCCTCCTCATTCTTGATTATCCCCCGACACATATTCGCCTCGCTAATGTTCCTATACTTCACATTGGGTGGAATTCTATGCGATTCTCGTATATATTCAATCACATTCAGACCAGAATACCCCATCTCAACAACATCCTTTGCCGCATCAATCAACTGGGTAGGGTTGTCTGTGCGTACATTCATTAACAGCGTATCCAAATAGTCGTTCAACTCGTCGTACGAAGCGGTGATGTATGTGCTGGTGTCTAATCGGTTCATATTCACATCCACAAATGAGCCATTAAGTTTCACCATTATATGAATATGACCCATCCTAGACAATATTGGTTTTGTCAGGAACGATTTTCGGGTGGTGACAAACATAAATCGGGTATGGGTATTGTGAATCTCCATGCACCGACGGAGGGCAGACTGAGAGTCAACCGTCAATTTATCGGCATTCATGAAAATGATGGTCTTGAATGTTGTCTTGGACTCGGTATCTATGTTTTTCTTGGCGATGAAATGGACCTCGTCGCGAATATATTGGATACCGTTGTTTAAATTGCAGTCCACGTAGTACACCATTCGATCCAATATAGCGGTGGTTTCGTATAACTGCATCATGAACCAGTTCAGTACTGTGCGTTTTCCCGACCCGTGCTTTCCGTAAAAAAGGAGGTTGGGGACCGCGCCGGATGCGATTATACCCAACAATTTCTGTTCCGCATGTGAATGAGAATAATCTGTATCCCGCACAAACCCGGAAAATGTCTGGGTCGCAGGAGAACTCACCATATCGCTCGCACGACACACACTCAAATGTCGGCGGTTGCTCATGTATATTACATATAGATATAGTGATTTCTCCAAACTGTTTAGTAGGACCACATGCTGAATTTGGATTTTGCGACAAGTACTGTCTTGCAGTGTATATTGGGGGCACTGATTGCCGTATACCTAGTTATCACGGGATATGTGAAACTATATCATGAATTCATGTCGTACCAACCAGTGTTTCACACATATGATCTACACCGATGGGTGATGGGGGATCACGTGATAGATCCGTTGCCACCAAAGAAGAATAAATTCTACGATCCCGTGCGAGTCACCGTTCGCATTTTGGGGGGAATGGTGGATGAAGATGAGATACGGAGCGCGGTGCCGGTTGAGGATTTTTCGGCGCTTATTCGCGACCACTACATGAATCACACGACTTCTGCGTACGGAGTTGACAGTGCCCACTTACTTTCATTTCTCACGGGAAATAAACACCAGGCCCTCGTTTCGTGGTACAGAGAGGATGCGGATGGACCCATTGTAGGCACCATGACGACCAGACCGGTGTTTGCCACGATCCGTGGAACGCGCCATGTCATTGTATACACGGACCATCTATGTATACATGCGGATTACCGACGACGCAATATTGCCGCGAAACTTATACAGACGACTGTATACGTGAAACGGCACGAAATTCCGCACTTTCAAATTGCCATGTTTAAGCGGGAGGGGGCGCGTATGGTAGGGGTGGTTCCCGTGCTGGTATACATGAGCCGCATGTTCCGCAACAGGATGCGGTCGGCAGATACAGAGTCGATGCCTGGGCGGGAACGCCTGTATAGGATTGACGTGGCCAAGGCCAAGGGTGGTGGGGGGCACGACACTGCGAACCGCCGCGCATTTCACGATATGATGGACTTTGTTGCCGCGCAGAGGTCGCGGTTTGACATGTTTGTCATTCCGTACGTGGATAACTTGTGGGCCCAGATCGTTGGGGGGGTTTTGATACCCTTTATCGTATACGATGAAGCGGTTATTCCCCCCGTGGTTGTTGCCGCATATATATACAAAAACTCGGCAGTGACGCATATGGTTGACGGCGAAAAGGTCGCGTGTGTGGAACTGATTGCGTCGGTGGCGAAATCGCGCGGGACGAACCACCGGATTTACTTCACGCATACGCTCGCCGCTTTGTCGCCCGATTTCGGATGTATCGTGATGGAGGAAGTGTCGGATACGAATGGGTTGGTGGGATTCGCGCGGTCCATTTCGGAATTGACCGAACTGTACGCGCAATCGTCCGAATACATCATGTTCAACTACGCAGCGCACCCCGTTAGTCCAGACAAGGCGTTGCTGATAGGGATTTGATGGTACCCACCATACACGGTATTAAATAATCTTCTGGGATGGATGGATTCAATCCCCCATTGGCGATTCTATAGATTGGTTGGGCTATCTATAGAATAGACGGTGTCTCCAAACGTGTCTGGGTCAGAGGAGCCGTCGGTTGGCAGAGAGCCGGTATTTCCGACTTTTTTTGGGCTATTTTAGGAGTTGAAAATGATGGGATTTTGGATGGGCGTATGTGCCACATATTACATATGGAATGTTTGTTTGTTTGTTTGTGGTCACTACCGTAAAATACCCACTCTCAAAAACGTGAAAAAATTCCCAAATCTAGATCTGGGCGAGCGTGACCCAGACATGTCTTTTTTGGGCATGTCTGGGTCGTGAGAGTCGGCTGATACTTTTCAAAGTTTGTGAAAAACGGGTAGCATGGGTATGGTAGGGATGATATTTTCAACATGTCGATTTGCTACCGTAAAAAAAATCGGGGAAGTTGGGCCGATATTCGGAGGAGACGCTGACCCAGACAGGGGGTCTATTCTATAGATAGAGTGGTCTATGTATAGAATAGACGCACCGCAGTATATAGAATGGACGGTCTTGGTGTATAGTATAGACGACACATTATATACTTTAGACGCACCTCGACTATGAAAAAGACATTCTATGTATAGGAAAGACCGTGTCTCTTATGTGGAGAAACGATAAGAAGATAATTCACGGGTAAGTGTATATCAGTATAGCATGCCAATACGCACGTGCGAATGCTGCGATTACAGTACGCCCCATAAAGGCAAATATGATAAACATATGAAATCGTCAAAGCATATGGCAAATACGATTTCACCCCCCACCCATACATCGTACAGCGACAAACAGTACGTGTGCGATGTATGCGAATACGGCACGGATGCATCCAGCGGATTTGCAATCCACTGTAAATCGGTCAAACACAAAGCGAACATGGGAAACACCCCGCACAAATGCGGGTGTGGCGAATTCTTCTCGTCCAAACGAGCCATGGGATTCCATGCTAAAAAATGCGCGGTGCCCCAGACCGTCACCACCGCAATTGTCGTACCCGTACCCGCAACCGATGTACCAGAATCGGGAGGCACCGAACTCATACTCGCAGAACTCATGAAACAGAACAAACAGTTGATTGATATCATGAGCGCCCAATCGGAAACACTAGTTTCCAGAACCGAACACCACGACAAACAAATTGCGACCCTGGTGGAAAGTATTCAGACGGTGGCGACGGTCGCGACCCACAATACGCAAATAGATACCCAGAACATTGAGAACAATACCCTGAACCAAAATACCCAAATCAATTTGAACTTGAACGTATTCGTGGACGAGAAATGTAAAGATGCCATGAACTTGTCGCAATTCATAGAACAAATGGAAGTCCTGCCCGAAGATCTCAAGACCGTCCTCCGCATATCCAACCCGAAAGCACTCAACGATATTTTCACCCGCGAAATTGGGAAATTGGAACTCACCGAACGACCCCTCCACTGCATTGACAAGAAACGGAAGAAGATTCTCGTGCGGGAGAATGATGCGTGGACGAGCGAGGATGGAACGGCGACGATGGAAGAAGTGTTGGAAGCGACGCGCCGCAAACAGTGGGGGGAGTTCCGGAGACAACTTATGGGAATCAATGCCGACGAAAGAGCGACCCAGCGGTACCAGGATATCGTGGATGTCGCGACAATCGTAGGGAAACCGAAGAACGAGCGGTGCGATGGGGACCCCAACGGCCGCATCATGCAGGAAGCCATGAACAGCATGTGCGACGCGATTCCCTTGACGAGGACTATTGCGCGACAGGAACTCGCGGTGGAAATCCTGTCGGACGATGTGTGCAACACGTAATCTAGTGCGGCGATACCGCGAACTTTTCCGCATACCGATCGCCGCACTTGGAGACACATCGCACAACTCTCCACACGAGGATGAACGGGGAGGCGACCACGGCCACGGGAACGAGGACGACGGCTGTCACCGCTAAACACACGACATCGGTCGGTTTACGTACCAGATCACGAACCTGTAATTTGAGCCGCGCCATTTGATACAATATACTGAGAATATCGTATCAACTGTAGAAAAATATGATGTGCGTCCCGCGCGTGCCTTACATGTGCTGGGTGCCGGACATCCAGGCGATGTTCGCCCACAACTTGTGGTAAGTTCCTCCGCCCTTTCGCGGAGGCAGTGTTGGCTGGGGCGCGGCGAATCGACGGATAGGCTTGTTGGTGAGTGTCATCATCGTCTTGGGAGGCATTGTACGTTATACTGAGAAATTTGGCGCGGTGCAATAAAATAGCACATTACCGCGCCCCGAACTTTCCCGGCTTTTTTCCTTGAATACAAATCTTGAACGCCTGGTCCAATACCAGGTACGGAAGGCAGACGAACAGCATACATATGTTGGGCTCGTTTGGGGGCGGCGTGGACTGTATGTCCGGCATTGCCATATCTGGAAATATCAGTTCGGGCGGGATTTCGGGCGGTACCATTACACTACCGTGCGATTTACGAATCACCGCAACTTTTCATTTGTACAATCGCTTTGTCAATCGCCGCGGGAAACCACAATGGAAACAAAACAACCGCCAGAAAAATATGGAGGAGGACGTTCTCGTCATTGGGAACCCGCTGGTTCTGGGTCATTATGGTATATCGGTATATAACATAATATGTGGGCGACACCATGGATTGGGTGGCTGAACCGCGCATTTGCATCGTAGTCGACGTATTGGGCCACGACATCGTATGCCTGGTCCAGAGGAACTTCTCGTATCGCATCAAATTGTGACATGACTTTGACTTTGTTTGACTTTGGTTGACTTTGGTTGATGAGATATAGTTATATGGAAAGTTCAATTTTTAACGGGGTGTTGTGCTACCATGGGGAGCGATAATATGATATTATCCACTTATTATCGCCTGGTTAGCGGTAGGGTTTTGGGTGATGTGTGCGGATTCTCTGGGAAAATAGTATAGGAACTTAGTGTATATAGATAGAAATGGAATCTACTGAAATCTCGCACGCGCACAACACCCTCATCCACCCCGAGTTTGGCTCCGTTTCCCTCGATGTACCGTACGATGTTCGTGCCTACGACAAAACCACGGGGAAGGTAGAACATTACCCACATTACACCCTGTATTTCCGGGACCGGGATGTTGGGTGTGAAATTGTTAATGATAAGCGACCCAACGCGGGGCCGTTGAAGCGAGCGACTGAATCATTCTGTCTTTCGCATTTCAAAGACCCCCGCCATTTCTCCATCCACAACATCATGCTTACAACGGCATTCCCGCACATTGACCCTGTTGAGTATGTGTTGGAACACGCGAACCCTAGTGATAAGTGTAAGAAATACACCGTAGACCATATTGATGAGAATCATCTCAACAATCGTATCACGAACATGCGATATATGTCTTGGAGCGAGAATGCCCGGTTGGGACAAATCAAGGGATGTGAAACCAAGAAAAGGAAACGCGCACAAGGAATCGTGGAGTGTGGAAAGGACATTGTAATCATCCCGAAAGGAGCCACTGAAGAGGATGCGATGACATTTGAGTCGCGAACTTTTGCCGCTGAATACATCAAAGAACAAATTCGGCTTGGGAACGTTAAGACCAGAGCATCACCTGATGTATCGGTTGATAATGTTGTCGTGAAATTGGGGGAGTTGTGTTCTGGTTCACGGAAGTTCGCGTATGGATTCTCTGCACGGGATGTTCCCCATGAAGTG
>Ga0308011_10000674_pt1 | contig 17391 bp, 12 predicted proteins | sample Neamet177_FD_203144 | JGI IMG/M metagenome (GOLD analysis project Ga0308011, IMG submission 203144) | Marine microbial communities from water near the shore, Antarctic Ocean - #177 | ecosystem: Environmental > Aquatic > Marine > Unclassified | place: Southern Ocean | collected 2014-07-25 | reverse complement strand
AGACGACATGGCTTTCTTTAAGTCTATAACTAAAGGCAAGCACGTTATAATGGGACGTCGTAACTATGAATCCATCCCAGAAAAATACCGTCCTCTTCCCGGCAGACCTAATATCGTCTTAAGCCGTAATAACAACTACGATGCTGCTCCAGCGACCCTTGTCACTTCTCTTGATGACTCACTAGCCCTAGCTAAGAAAGCGGGTGAAACAGAAGCATTCATCATAGGAGGAGGCCAGGTTTACACAATGGCACTCGATGCTGAAGTAGTAGATACCATGTTCATCACTCACGTTCACGGATCTCCTGAAGGCGATGCTTTTTTCCCGGAATTTGATGCTTCTCAGTGGACACTTGAAGTCATAGACGATCATCCATCTGACGATAGACACGAATTCTCATTCACGATTTGTCGTTACGACCGCAAGTGATAAAGGGCCCTGAATTAATAAAATAAAGATGGAAGATTTTATTCTCGGAGCTAAGCACATCACTGACCTCAACGGCATAGACCACATACTTTTTTTAGTAGCGCTCGCAGCATCATTCGACCTCTCGAAATTAGGCAGAATGACCCTGCTCGCGTCCGCCTTCACCATCGGACACTGCATCACCCTCTTCCTCGCCGGCCTAGACCTTGTCCGAGCATCCTCAGCCTGGATTGAATTCCTAATCCCCCTCACCATCATCTTCATGGCCATCTCCGCCATCCTAGGCACCTCGCTAGTCTCGGCTTCCCCTTCCCCTTCCCCTTCAACCTCCCGCACCTCCCGCACCTCCCGCACTTCCCGTTCTTCCACCTCTCTCCCCTTTCGTTTTCGCTCCCTCACCTACATCATCACCATCATCTTCGGCCTCATCCACGGCCTCGGCTTCTCCTCCTTTTATCGGATAGCCGTCGAGCGCGGTTCCGGCATAGTCCTCCCGCTCCTCAAATTCAATCTCGGCGTAGAGTTCGGCCAAATCATAATTCTCCTGATCACCCTTTCCATCTTCTCGCTGGCACGCGCATTCGGCGCATCCCAGCGATCCCAGCAACTCGTCGTGGGCGGCATGACCCTAGGCCTAGCGGCCATGATGGCGTTCCAGTCCCACCCATTCTAACCCCCTCGCGTAACGTATCTTTGAAATCATGCGATTTATTTTCATAGGGCTTATACGTTTATACAAGGCCATCCTCAGTCCACTTCTCGGATCCAACTGTCGTCACGAACCTTCATGTTCAACATACTCTATCCAAGCTTTTACCGTTTGGGGTGCATGGAAAGGGCTATGGCTCACAATTCGCAGAATATTCAAATGTCATCCATGGGGCACCACTGGTTTTGATCCAGTTCCAACTAGAGATAACAATAATTCAAATCCTACTCCTTAGATAACCCAGTTAAACTACTTTAGTCTAGCATTAAAATCCACCATATGAAATTCAATACCCTCTCAACTCTTTTCGTCTCAAGCTTTATCATACTTGCATCGGTTTTCACCTCTTGCTCTGATTGTTGTGAAGCTCCTACTCACGAGGAAATTTCTGAAACATCACAAGCAGTCGTAATACATAACGCTAGCGATGAACGTTCTCAAGAATTTCTCAAGTCATTAGTCCATCAATTCCAAATAACAGAGCACACAGATTCTAACTTTTTAAAACTAGCAGCTCTAGATGCTCGATTTACAGAGTGGAAGAAGAGTATGGTCAAGCTTCCAGGCACTGAGTGTAATCACGCGCCTGGCGAGGAGCACCACCACGATCATGCAGCAGAGGCTCTTCTCGAAGAATTATCTGAAGCAGATCTCATTACATTACAAGAGGCTATCAGTACTTCACTCGATGAGATTATAGCGGACTTTGATAAGTTAGTATCAAAATAATATGATCCGATTCCTTTTCAGCATTTCTATCCTTTCTCTGCTATTTACGCCTTCTGCTTTCTCACAGGATTCTATACCTGAAAATATTCAGATAGGCCCCATACACACATCTGGATTTCAACCCTGCGAACCCAGCATTGCTATAAGCCAAATCGATCCACAGATAGTCGTAGCCGGAAGTATACTAGACAATGTATACAACTCTATTGACGGGGGAAAAACGTGGAATCATAGTCGACTTACTTCGTCTTTAGGAGTATACGGTGACCCCTGCGTGGTGGCTTCGCCGACCGGGGATTTCTATTTCTTACACTTAAGTGATCCAGAAGGAAAGGGCTGGGCTAGCAATAAACTCTTAGATAGAATTGTTTGTCAGCATTCTTCTGATGGAGGTGTTTCATGGTCCGACGGGGGCGGCATGGGACTTTCACATCCAAAAGACCAAGACAAAGAATGGGCCGTAGTTTCCAAAGATGGCTCTATTATTCACGCGTGTTGGACTCAGTTCGATAAGTACGATAGCCATGAACCTCAAGACTCAACTATTATTCTTTGCAGCTCTGCAGGAAGAAATGGAGAAAACTGGTCTACCCCTGTAAGAATATCCGAACGTGCAGGAAACTGTCTTGATAGTGACGCCACTACTGAAGGTGCCGTACCATCTATCAGCGCTGACGGAACTCTGTATGTTGCTTGGGCTCTTCACGAAACAATATGGTTCGACAGAAGCGAGGACGGTGGAAAAACATGGCTCACTTCTGATATCGCTGCGACTTCTATAGTGGGTGGTTGGGACCAAAAAGTATCTGCAATAGGCAGGGTTAACGGAATGCCAGTTACCGGTGTAGACGTCAGCTCGACTTCACCTCACTACGGCCGCATATATATTAACTGGACAGACGCAAGAAATGGCGATGACGATCTAGACGTATTTCTTTGTTATTCCGATGACAAAGGTGACACATGGTCTTCACCCACTAGAGTCAACGATGACGGTCCAGGCAGTCAGCAGTTTTTCACATGGATGTCAGTGGACCCCGTAACTGGTGGTATCCATATAGTATTTTACGACAGACGAGCACACACGGATGAAACTACTGACGTCTACGTCGCAAGTTCTTTCGACGGTGGCATAACGTTCACTAACCTTCTCGTTACAGAATCACCTTTCCTTCCACAAGGCACGGTGTTCTTCGGTGACTACAATAATATCTCAGCAGTTGATGGACATGTCCGTCCGATTTGGACTAGAGAAGATAAAAACGTCCTAACTATCTGGACAGCTCTTTTAGATTTCGAGGACTGATTTTTCTCCGAACTTAACTGTCCTTCATCGAGACACACGCTTAAGAAAAAAGTCAACCAACTGGTTGACTAATTTCATACGGTTTTTGCATCCGTCGCACCCAGACTCAAGCACTCAAGCACTCATCCCATAGCCCCACTAATTAACTCAGCTACTTCAGCTAATTTTTCACCGGTCAGGCTTAATTTTTTTCTTTCGAAATTAATATCGGCAACGGAGTTTAGTGGAATTAAATGTATGTGCGCATGGGGGACTTCTAATCCGATCACGGCAACGCCCACTCTTTTACAGGGGATCACTTTTTCTATTGCTACTGCAATTTTGCGCGCAAATAGATTAATCTCACTCAGTTCTGAGTCACTTAAGTCGAAGTACTTGTCTACTTCTGTTTTCGGAACCACTAAAACGTGTCCGACTGCAAGAGGAGAGATATCCATAAACGCGAAACAAGTTTCGTTTTCAGCAACCTTATGGCATGGAATTTCTCCCGCAATTATTTTACTGAATATGCTGGGCATCTTATCGTGTTATCTCCAGAATCTCAAAAGGTATAATTCCAGCCGGCACTTCTACATCCGCCACTTCGCCTACTGCCTTACCCACTAGTCCTTTTCCGATAGGTGAATCAATTGAGATTTTCTTATCAGCTAGGTTAGCTTCATTTTCTGCAACTAAAGTATATGTGACTTCTGCTCCGTTTTTCTGGTTGCGAATTCTTACTGTAGAAAGGATATAAACCTTAGAGTTGTCAATTTTACTATCGTCTATCACTCTAGCGTTAGCTAGAAGGTTTTCCATCTTCGCAATCTTCGCCTCCAGATGTCCCTGTGCGTCTTTAGCTGCGTCGTACTCTGCATTCTCACTCAAGTCACCCTTGTCTATAGCCTCTCCAATCTCAGCGCTTATAATAGGACGCTCCACGGTCTTAAGATGGTGAACTTCATCCTTTAAGTTTTTGAATCCTTCTTCGGTATAGTATGATAACTTTGTCATAATATATTTGTCTATAAACAAAACGAGAGGGCCTCTCGACCCTCTCGTTTAATTAGGTGGGTATTCTTAAATAGTAATTTTCAGGCCTATAGTATGCGTGCCGTTAAATGGATTTGTCGTTCTGTAAGAGTAATCAACAGCTATAACAGATCCGTTAGATCCAGCAGGAACCTTAAGAGATATTCCAGCTGTAGGTCCTGTATAAACCGTCGTTCTGTCATCTTCTGTTCCGACACCAGGCTCGTATAGATATCCTGCTCTAAGAGCTAGATTCTCTCCAAAGCGTGCTTCCGTACCGAATCCGAACTGATCTTTTGTAAACGAGTTAGAAGTAAACTGCCCATTCATTTCGATTACCATATTGTCATTTTTAACGACATCGTATGCAAGTCCGATATTAAGAAGAGAAGGCAACTCATATCGCTCTGATCTCATTAACACAGTCATGCTTTGATCTGAACCCAGTGGTGTGCCAGTGAAAGTTAAACCATCACCTGAATAACGCATCGGAGCTCCTACATTTCTAAGAGCAATTCCGAATCTCATTCTATCGTCTTCACCAGTTATGTATCTGATTCCAGCATCGAATGCAACTCCACTTGCTTTCGCGTTAGAAATAGATTCGCTAATGATTCTAAGAGTAAAACCAGCGTAAATAGAATTAGAGAATTCCTTAGCTAAGCTTATTCCTATATTAGAAAATGCAGGCGAGAATGTACCTATTCCTCCCTCGGGTAGATCTTCAGTTGTAATAGGAATATCTCCAAACCTCATTGATGTAACTGTGAGTCCAAGTACAGTTGAAGAACCTATTCTAGTTCCAAAACCTACACTATTCAGACGAATTCCAGTACCACCTAAGTATATCGAGTTAGCAGAAATTAATTCTGTTTGGCCTATAAACGCGAGACCCGCAACATTTAGGAAAGTTGACTCAAGACCTAGAGCACTAGCCATATTTGCTCCTGCTAATCCATTAGACGCAGCCCATGGATTTATCAGTAACTGACTTGCGCCGGCAGATCCTGCTCGGTCGGGGTTTCCAGCCATTGCGGAACCTAGTCCGATGCTGGAAATTAAAAGGATGCTTAGATACTTCTTCATATTAGAAATTGTCAAGGTCTACTGGACGCATTACACCGAACCACTTTAGAATTTTCTGCCCTATTCCAGGTACGTCTACATGTATTATGTAAACCCCTCCTGCGATAGGAACGTTCGTGTGGTTCTTCAAATCCCAATCCACCGTCGTTAGTGGATCGTCTTTTACATATTGTCTCACGAGTGTTCCACTCAGGTTGTAGATACTCACCGTACACCTTTCAGGTACGTTCGTGATCTTCACTCTGTTGTCGAGTTTGCTCGTTTCGTATTTACTGTAAGCATAGTACGGGTTAGGCACTACGTTTATGATGTCTAGCACCACGTTAGTTAGTGTGTTGACGCTTAGTGTTTCTGTAGCCACAGACTTCGTGTCGAAAGTGTACAGTGGGTTCCAGTTGTTATCTGCTCCGTCCACATTGTTTACGTCCGCTACGCTTGGCGAGTATTTCTCGTAAGCTTTAGCTATTCTAAGGCTTATGCGAGCATCGTTAGGAACTAGTCCTTCTTCAGGCGAGAGCATAGGGAAGTCCGGGTTCGTTAGAGATGAGCCCACCCATGTACAAGCACGGAACACACGTCTAACGTTAGTCGTAGACGGATTACCCTCAAGGTTGTCGTAGAGATAAGTTCCTTCATCGTATACAGGCATACGGTTAGATGTTCCCTCCTCGTATTGAGAGTTCTTGAAGACATATATCCAGTGCTGACCACCAGCGTAAACACCGCTTTGGAAACCTCCTCCTCCGCCACCATTACCAGCGTATATGCGGCTAGATGGGTTGAAGATCATATCGTTTCCGTTGTCAGCTCCTAACCATGAGTCCTCTCCGAACGCCATGTTAAGTCTCTCTCCAGTACCGACATCGATAGCGTATCCAGGGAACCAACTCATACCTACTGGCTGGTTGCCACTAGGGTTAGCTTCACTTGCTTTGTAGTCCGGGTGGCTAGGGCCATGACCGTTCTTGTCTATAGAAGGATGACGACGTAGTCCCATTTTCTCGGGGTCACCGTCGTATGCGTTTTGGGCAAGGGCCTCTACAGGCTGCATCTCCAGAACAGGACAACGCGTCCAATTCGACTTATCGCTCGTTAGAACGATGTCCACGTTATTAAGTCCACTGATTCCAGAGTACGGGCTCAAGTCACCTTCAAGTCCTTTAATAGTAGGAGCGATGTTAGGCATCTGAACTGTCTCACCGGTAGCTAAAGTTACATCGTCAGTGAAACTCACTAGACAATATGGAGCCCATGTACCACCGAGTATACCCTCGTACTTCTCGTCCTCGTCAAGAGGGTTACCAGCTTTAAGGTCGTTAAACACAACTTCTTCTTCGATAGAATCATCTCCTTCCTGAGTTCCCGCACGTATCCAGTTCAGAAGGTCGAAACCTTCAGAATCAGGCATACCTAAGAACCAAGGTGCAGAAGGATCATCGAACTCGATTTTAGCGCTTACAGGCTCAGAGAAGTTACCGTTATTAGGGTGCTGGTACTGATGAAGCGTAATGCTTAATCCCCAGTCCAGAAGTAACTCTTCGTTAAGAACGCTAAGTGCTTTAGTAGAAGTGCGAACAGCTTTGTCTACATCACCAGTTTCAGCTAAAAGATCGAGGTTAGTTAAAACCCAGTACGCCTCATCGGCTTCCTCAAGATCGGAATCACTAGGGTTAACTCGTAACTCGAATTTAGCGTCTGGAACATTTAATGGATCTATCACTCTGATATTTACAGGGCTTCCGCCAGCTGTATAAACGAGTTGCGATAAGCGTCCATCACTCGAAGGAGCAATAAGCAAGCTATCACTTTCTGCGGAGATTACCATGCTGTTAAGGCCGTTACCTTTTCCCTCAAGACGAGTTACTATAACTCCGTCTCCGTATTCAGAGTTCTGAATGGTTCCGTCAGCTTCTGGGCTTGGAGCGTGAGGAATACCGGAGTATGTTCTGATAGAACCTATAGCTCCTTTACGAGATGCTTTATACTGAACATCCTGTCCAGTTCCAGCACTTACGCTGTACTCAGCGTAGTTATTGTAGCCATAAGCTAATGCCATGAAGTAATATGTGCGGTGATTCACGAGACGGTTATCGCCCTGAGCGAAAGCATCAGTAGTGACTCTGAAACTATGCTGAATTCCCTCATTCGCACCGTTAGCCATCAGAGTTGGAACAGGAAGTTCCAATTCTGTATCCTGGATATGGTTGATGATAATATCCAGATCATCAGCTACATCACATTGGAAAATCTTCCTTGCCATCTGCTGGTTATTAAGATCAGCAGCAGAAACTTCGTTATTTACTAATTGGTAAATCTGATATCCTTGGAAAGTATATGAACGAGTAAGACTATCGTAATCGTTTCCTTCAATATCCATCTTCGGAATACCTGGATCGAACATTACGTAATCCTCGTGGAAGTTATTAGATAAACTATTATCGTTAGTTAGATATAAGATAAGTTCGTTTTCTAGCTCTTGGATGGTTACATCTGGAGCGTCTGGTCCACTAACAATTTCGAAACAATTATCGAAAAGTGCCTGAGCCTTATCGTCAGCTTGACGCATCAAGCTCACACTTTCTAATGGGTCGCCATTCGTGCCTCTAGCCCAAACTATTCCCATCGTGATGTTATTGTAATCACCAGGTTCAAGTACGAAAGGACCAGCAGACTGAATGAATCTTCTGTCAGCAGCAGCGTTTTCAGAACTAACCTCGTCCCAAGGCTCTGTTGCTACACCAGCAGTACCCCAGTTGAATGGATCAGTATCGCCAGGGAACATATAGTCTGCAGGGATATCTAGATTAGCTCCCGTAGAAGGATTTACACCGTCACCACCGTATCCCATTTTCTGGCCATTCTTCCAAATACCATTCATGTAGTTATAGTAGTGTAGGGGAGTACTTGGCTCTCCATTAATAGCGTTTCCACCATTATTGTAATAAACAAAACGTCTCATTCCGAAACGCTCGTTATCTACTACTCCATCACCATATCCAATTCCGATACCCACATACGGGATACCCAGAGAGTCAACGGCATCGCTAAATACAGTTGTAAGTGGATTATCAATTCCATCGGTATCTTGATAAGGACCCTCGAAGAAATCAATTCCTACAGCCGGAGGGTTTTCACCATAACCGAGTGAACCACTTCCAGACTCATCGAATGCATCTCCATTGTAGGCGTATCCAAGTCCACGCTGAACATCACATCCCACGTAATCATCAGTTGCGAGTCCGATATCAGAATCAACCCATATACCGAAGTATGTATCAGCTAGGGTTTGAGTTCCTTGGTTAATGAGGACATAGTTATGGAAAGTCATGTTGTTTACCTCATCGTTAGTCGCGAATTGGAATACCTGAGCACGAATCTCCATTCCTATAGGCTCTCCAGCTGATTCAGAGTGAACATTACCCTTGTCATTAAAAATCCAGTAGAAGTTCCTATCACCGTATAAAGGCACGATGTCTTCTCTACGTCTTTCCTTACAGTCAATTTCAGATAGGAAATCATACCAAGGGTAATCACCATTAGAAGGGTCGTAGTATCCATCACCGTCGTAGTCCATGAATGGCCCTAGGTAGTAGTCTTGGTTGAGAGCTGTGTTACCGTGAGCAGGGAAGTCACTGAAATAAGATGGAGTAACATATCCATTAGGGAATTCCTCGTCTTCTGTCCCAGCTGCTACTGCATCGAAATAAGATCGGTGTAGCTGTGCGTCAGCTCTTGTCGAAACGAAAAACTTATCGTATTGCTGACAAGTGACCTCATCTACTTCAGCACCACCGTCGTTAGTTAGTGGTCCAGTCCAGAAGTCATTTCCATTACGGAAAGTAAGAGCGGCTAGTTTAAGCTGCTGGTCAGGGGATATACCTCCCATCCAAAGCGCTCCAGCGTAAAGGGAACTAACTCCTCCACCCTTAGGCACCTCATAAGCAGCAGAGCCCGTAGCTCTGTCTTGCCAAAGAGAACCACCGGTTTCAATTAAGGCTTTTACGTTATTCCACTCGATATCTCTAAGTGCCGTAGCGGGAGCACAAGCAGCTGATCTGTGTTGAGCAGTGACTTGGCCTTCATTATCGTCTGTGCCGCCAGGACCTCCTAATGGAATATATTTATATGCCATTGCAGGTTGAACTGCAAAAACAGCTACTGCGATAAATGAAAGCAATGTTTTCATCTGATTCTGTGTCATCTTAATTTCTTGCATGATTTGTGACATTATCAAAAGTCAAATTTAAGTCCTAGACGAAGTGTACGTGGTATACCCAGATTGAATGGGTTATCAGTGTACATCGTGTAGTAATTACGGAATGAGTCTGGATTCGTTTGGCTATTGATAAGCGGCTGATACTGTGCAGCAGCTAAGTAACCATCATCGTTGCTGACTCCAGTAAATCTGTAGACAGAGTTAATGTTTTGAGTGTTAAGTACGTTTCCAACCCAGATATATACGTTGAAATTTATCGACTTAGCCTCTGCACCTTCGCCACCTAGACTTATAGAGAAATCCTTATCGATGTTCATATCCATGTTAAACTGCCATGGTAGACGAGAACCGTTAATAGAACCTTCAGTAGAAGGGCTGACCTCACCTGTGATGGGTGTAGCTAAAGTAGAAGCCGTGTATGGCGTACCTGAACCTAAGTTAGCAATTAGGTTCATTCCCATATCTGCAAAGATTTGGCGTTCCTTGTCTCCAATCTTTAGCACTGGACCGTCATACGCTTCGCCTCTTCCGTAACGATAATCTACGTTAGCTACAATTCTGTGGCGTTGGTCGTAAGAAAGTGGGCTGATAGAACGAAGGTTAGGAAGACCAGCATTAATTAGTGCTAGAGCAGTTTCAGTTGTAGAACCAGTTCCGTCTGCGAATTGCAATGTGTAGTTAGCATTCATACGAACGTTTCCAGTTCTTCTCATGTCGTAACCTACAGTGAAGCCCTTTACAGTACCGAAATCAAGATTGCCGAATGCACGGTAAGGACGTGGGTAAGCTCCGGTGAAGTTTCTCACCTGAATCATATCACGCATCTCCTTATAATATGCGGAGATTTTTAAACTTGAAGTTTTTGTAAGAACTTGTTGGAATCCTAACTCGTAGTCAATTGTCTTCTCTGGCTTTAAATCAGGATTAGAGATTAATTCGTTACGACTCTCGATGAAGAGGTAGTCGACAGGAGAGAAACGGTTGTTAGAAGTAGGTCTCTGTGTTAACACGTCGTAGTGAGCGAAGAATACAGCCTCGTCTGAGATGTTAAACGAGAACGAGATACGTGGCATAATGTTTACAGCAGGATTGAAATCTTTAAATGCATCATCTGTAAGTTCTGCTTGTGATCCATCTTCTGAAGTTAACCATGGAGCTGGGTAAGGCTCATTAACAGCGAGTAAGTCAGGGTCGTTAATCTCAGTTCCCTGTGAATTGTACCATGTGTCTCCGTCGCGGTAACCTACAATAGCATTAGGATTGTCTAGTGCGTCAACGTAAACTACGAAGTCATCTCCGATGTTAGATGGCGCAACGAAATCATCACCGCCTTCAATTTGAGTGGCGATAAGTCCGTCTTTAACATCACCTAATGTGTAAGAATCACCCACGACGTAAGGATCCTTCAATACCATTTGGTTCGCATCAAATCTATCCACACGAACACCTACGTTAAAGATAATATCGTCGAATGTGAATTTATCCATTATATAGCCAGAGATGTAAATAGGCTCGAATGCTCCTATAGGTCTCTCATAGAATCCAGCGTCGTTCTTCTTGTTGAAGAAGTCTTGTAGAGTAGGACGTCCAGAAACTAAGTTTCCATATGGGTCGTAACCCGAGTAGCTTACGTAATTAGAACCTTGGTTTAAGAGGTCGTCAGCTCCGAACATGTCTAGAGTGTATAAGTCTGGATCTATTCCGTCGACGTTTATGAAGTCATTTCCGTTAGGATCTAAGCCTAGTGAAATACGTAGGTTTCTATCGAATTCGAATTGGTTATCGCCTATAAGTCTTCCGTAAGTAACATAGTACTCAGTTCCGATATTACTAATAGTCGAGTCGTTGAGGTTGAGCTCCTTAATGTGTGAATTCGTTGTTAAACGAGCTAGAGACCAAAGCCCTATCGGGTTCAGTGCAAAGAAAGCATCGCGACGTTGCTCGTACTCAAATCCCATTTGAAGAGCGTGGTCTCCGACATCTGCAGAACCTGCAGCAGTAACTCTGAATTGAGAGTTATTCGAAATAGAGTAGCTGTTACCCTGTTGACCAATGTAGTTCCAGAGTCCGTAAGTGGAAGCTGGGGTCTGCCCATTGAGGAGTGCATTTCCGTTTTGGACTTGAAGAAGACTCTCATAAGGGCCATCTACAAATTCATTGTAAGGTTCCTCCTCGAATAATGAGAAGTACTGATTGTTGATCGCAGCCAGCTCAGTATTGTGTGTAGACGACTCGAAAGTCACCAGCGTATCCTCCCATCCGTTGTGGACGAAACGTCCAGAAACCGGGTTGTAATCGTAAGAATTTCTGTTGTAGACATCGAACTTACCCACGTGGCCGTAACGGAAGAAGTTGTCTTTGTGTGTAGCATCTTGAACGTTATAGTAACTCTGGCTGTAGTCTGCCATTATTTGGTAGAAGACGTTTTTCAAGTTGCTAGAGTTGTCTTCCTCATCATTAACAAAGCGTTGGCTGAATTTTGCGTATACTCTCCAGTCGTAGCTCGTAATTAGATTGTTGTTATCCCAGTTCATTAATGAATTTGCGTAACTGAACGAATTGTATCGACCTCCTGATGCAGTTGCACCGAAAGTCAAGGTAGTAGTCTCATTAGTGTTCACGTCGAATTTAGCAACGATGTTAGCGCTCTGTGAACTCACGTTCATACGAGTGTCAACTTTTTCGAAATCATCTGAAGTTAAAAAATCAGCGTTGTAAAGCGCTCCGTTAATTTCACCAGCTGAACTGATGTTTTGGCGAAGTGGGTTAGCGATCAATGAATCTCTAGCTGAATCTGTAATTCTGTTAACTCCACCGAAAGTGGGGCGGGGGTCTTTTTGGTAAGTGATGTTTCCTGCAAGGAATAATCCTAGTAGTGGATCAGTTTTCTCGCCGTTTTCATCCTTGCGGAATATAATCGGTCCAGAAGCTACTCCTTCTGCAAGGTTGTAACCGAACTTATCTAATCCGTAAACCTTTTCACCAACCGGTACGCCAGACGATATGATCTCTCCACCACCGAACCAAGTTCTGCTTGAGCTACGAAGGGAGATGTTAATCACACCACCTGTAGCATCGCCAATGTTAGCTGGAATACCACCCGTTACTACTTGTACTTCCTCAATAGCTGATTTCGGTAGAGCAGAAGAACCACGGATTTTTATTCCATCAATGTAAATCCAAGTTGAAGAGGTACGAGCTCCACGAATGGAGATTCCGCCTCCTGTACCTGCTGTACTTGCACCCGCAACCGTAGTCGCGATGGAAGTTGCAGAACGACCGGGAAGTTTATCGATATCCTCACGACTCACAGTTCCACCAGAAGCTCCAGCATCTTTGTCGATAAGTGGGACTGCGTATTCAACGACTTCTGCTTCCTGTACCATAATTCCGGCACTGATGTCAGCATCTACGAAGTGAATTTTATTCGCCACAATTTTTACGCCCGTTATACGCTTAGGTTGGTAGCCGACGAAACTGATAAGTACGTCATACGATCCAGGAGAGATAGGCTTGATGGTATACTTACCATCGAAGTCAGTATTCGTTCCGGAAACTTGGTTACCGTTTAGGAATAATACGATACTCGCAAAGGGAAGTGGTTCCCCGTTGTCGAAATCAGTAATGGTTCCTTTTAAAGTACCAGCCCCAACTTGGGCAAAGCCTATACTCGAGTAGAGTAAAAAGGCAGATAATAATGTAATATACCGAGTCATATGCAGGTGTATTTCTAGATATTCTATAGAAAACGTAAATATAGGGTTTTATCTGCGAGTGTGAAAGAGTGTGAAATCGTATTTTTATAATCGATTTCTAAGCCTATTCCACCATGAGTGATTCCTACTTGTGGCTTGCCTTCTAGCGTGCTTTTGACCATCCCTCATTCTGAGTTTCGTTCCCGGGTTCTGCATGTCATAATGTTCCTTTTGACGCTGCTTGTAATTCCGTTCGAGCTCTCTAAAAGCAGCTTTTTCTCTTTTGATTGCCTGCCTCTTAGATTTTTTCTGTGAGAACTTAAATTTAATCTCTTGAAACCATCCGCTTTTTGTTTGGGCTTGCGCTGTAGAAGACCCTAGAGAAGACCCTAGAAAAACAAAGCTCAATATGATATATTTCAGCCCCTTCATTTCTTTACTTTTAACTGATTTCCCACTTCGCTTAAAGTGCTGACGGGCAGTTGACAAGCTCCCTCAAGACACACAAAGAACCTCAAGTCTCCGGAACTCGCTTCTGTAGGGAATTTCCCATTCAACCACTCTGGCTGTCCTTCCAGATTTTCTCCTCCAGCGAGCATTGTCTGTGGTCTGAATGTTCCATCCAGCTCCATTCTGGCTTCTTGCATGTCCTCAAAACTTGATGCCGTTATAGCTACTTCGAAAAATGGTTCCGAGCGCATTAATAAGACTTGCGCCCAGCCCGTAGCCCTGCGAATGTTGTAGCTGTCTTCCCAAGCCGCGAGTAACATTCTATCGCATCTCTCTATCCAATCTAACCTCCCTTCGTACCTGCCTAGTTTGAATAAATTCTTCGCCATAGTTGAGTTTGACGACGGTATTACGCTATCGTCATTCTCTTGCTTCCTTGCAAATAACCCTTTGTCCTCTGATGATGTATACCAAAAAACCCCCACCTCAGTATCATAAAATAAATCGAAGCTCACCATCATCAATTCCTTTGCTTCCCCTAACCATCTAGGATCGAACGTCACCTCATACATATCCAGACATGCTGCTATTGTAAAGGCATAATCCTCTAAAAACCCATTAGTGTGGGCGCCCTCTTTCTCGTGGTAAACGTGATGGAGTGACCCGTCTTCTTTCCGTTCTTCATTAAGAATAAATAAAAGCGCTTTCTTCGCCCTCTTCAAATGCTCCTCATCGTGAAACACTCTATATGCATCAATTAATCCTGAGACTGTCAGCGCGGTCCAAGAAGTAAGCACCTTATCATCTAACCCAGGTTTCACTCTCGTCTCCTCTCTGTGATTTGCCAGCTTCACATTTATCCCTTCCATCTTTTCCCGCATCTCCGACACGCTCACACCTAACTTCTTAGCTAAAACCTCATCGCTCAACCACCTCATGAGCACATTGTTTCCGTGCTCCCACAATGAACCACCCTCGATGTCGTACACGAGTTCTGCCATATTAAATTCCTCTACCGTCAACACTTCCTCTAGCTCTGCTTTCGTCCAAACATAATACTTCCCTTCCTCTCCCTCAGAGTCCGCATCAAGCGCACTTCGGAACCCACCCGCTTCATCCTCTAGTTCTGTATTGAGGTAATTCACTATCCCGTAAACGACCTCCTTATATCTATCATCACCGAATACCTGCCACGCGTTTGAGTATGTCGTTAGAAGCTGAGCATTATCGTAGAGCATCTTCTCAAAATGCGGAACCTTCCAGTCCGAGTCTACGCTGTACCGTGCAAAGCCACCACCTGCTTGATCGTATATGCCACCCCTGCACATAGCGTTTAGGGTTAACTGAACTTGAGCGAGCGCGTCATTATCTCCTCGGACTACTCCGTAATGTAGAAGGAAGTCCAGGTTAGTTGGCAGCGGAAATTTAGGTGCCCCCATAGAAAGCCCCATCTCTCTATCCCATCTTTTCCTCCATTCATCAACTTCACGATCTATGCTTGCGCCGCTAATGTTGCACTGAGTCCTTGTCCATGGACCTCCATTAAATTCACTTCCCTTTCCGCCTTTAGGTGCTGATATTAACTCGGCATTTGCCACCCCGCTAGACAGCTTTGTGGAGTACTCGAGCATCTTATCGTAATTAGAATTCTTCAAGGCGATAATGCTTTTCAGTCTATCGATAAAATCGTTCTTCCGAAAATACGTACCGCCGAAAACGGGTCTCCCGTCTGAAAGAGCAATACAATTCAAGGGCCAACCCCCACGACCTGTCATAATTTGGACTGCAGACATGTAAACAGCATCCACATCAGGCCGCTCCTCCCTATCCACTTTTATCGAAACGAAATTGTCATTTATGTACTCCGCCGCCGCTTCGTCCTCGAAAGTCTCGTGTTCCATAACGTGGCACCAATGACACGCGCTATAACCTATACTGATAAACAACAACTTATCCTCCCGCTTTGCTTTCTCAAAAGCTTCATCTCCCCACGGCATCCAGTCTACGGGGTTGTGCGCATGCTGCTGTAGATACGGGCTCGACGAATTTATCAATTCGTTAGTGTGCTTATATACTGTCGTGTCCTTCATCTCATCAGAACTTAATCCACACGATTGTATGGCTACAATAGTAATTATCGTTAGCAGAAAATGAAGTTGTTTCATTTGGTGACATTGAAGGGGGGTGATTTATAAGTGTCTAAATTAGTGAGATTTGTGTAATTATTTCACTTTTCAAGTCGCTACCTTTGAGCAGGATAATTCTATAAATCATGCCACTTACGACCACAGACTCTTCGATTGCATCTTTAATTCAGAAAGAGCACCAACGTCAGCTAGAAGGAGCCGAGCTTATTGCTTCTGAAAATTTCACTAGCGACAGCGTTATGTCTGCCCAAGGTTCCATCCTAACGAACAAGTATGCGGAGGGTTTGCCTCGCCGTAGATATTATGGTGGGTGTGAGTTTGTAGACGAAATCGAGCAGCTTGCCATAGATAGAGTTTGTGAGCTTTTCGGAGCTGAGTGGGCGAACGTCCAGCCTCACTCTGGAGCTTCCGCTAATTCCGCTGTGATGTTAGCATGCCTGTCGCCTGGAGATAAAATTCTAGGGTTCGACTTAAGCCACGGAGGCCACCTAACTCACGGTTCTCCCGTAAACTTCTCGGGAAAACTCTACAATCCGGTTTTCTATGGTGTTGAAGAACAAACAGGAATCGTAGACATGGACATCGTTGCCGAAATAGCCGAACGTGAACACCCCAAAATGATCATCTGCGGTGCTTCCGCATACGCACGGGATTGGGATTACGCCCGCTTCCGCGAGATAGCCGACAGTGTAGGAGCCATCCTCCTTGCCGACGTTTCTCACCCTGCCGGCCTCATAGCAGCAAAGCTCCTCAAAGACCCCATGCCTCATTGCCATGTCGTCACGACCACTACCCACAAAACCCTACGCGGTCCACGTGGCGGAGTCATTATGATCGGCAAGGACTACCCTAATCCATGGGGCAAAACAAACCCCAAAGGCATCGTCCGCCCCATGTCTGCAATCCTCGATTCCGGAGTCTTCCCAGGCATGCAAGGCGGCCCCCTCGAACACGTCATCGCCGGGAAAGCTGTCGCTTTCGGTGAAGCCCTTCAACCCCAGTACCGTGACTATTGTCAGCAAGTAATCGCCAATGCTCAAGCAATGGCCGCAGCTTTCGTCGACAGAGGCTACAACCTCATTTCTGGCGGCACGGACAACCACCTCATGCTCATTGATCTCCGAAACAAGGACATTACCGGCAAGGCCGCCGAACTCGCATTAGGCCTAGCCGATATCACCGTCAATAAAAACATGGTCCCATTCGACACTCGTTCTCCCTTCGTCACTTCGGGCATGCGAGTCGGCACCCCTGCCGTCACTACTCGCGGCCTAGTCGAATCCGATATGGAACAACTCGTCGCCTGGATGGATGAGGCAATTATGAATTCATCTAACGAGGATGCTTTGCGCAAAATAGGTACGGCCGTAAAGGCGAAGATGTCTGTGTATCCTCTCACAGCATAGCCTCTTTGCTCGGTAAAAAGTCAACCAACTGGTTGACAAATTCTCTAGCGTTTTTGCATGTGCCGTCGTTTTTTCGACGCTCGCACTTTTCGTACCCCCTTGACGCACCCGCTTATAAAAAAAGTCAACCAACTGGTTGATAAATTTCATGCGAGTTTCACTTCTGTGTTGCCGCAGGTTCGATAGAACCCTCTGGACTCGTTAAA